>Ga0182014_10000905_pt1 | contig 40475 bp, 40 predicted proteins | sample 612S2DmetaG_FD_120489 | JGI IMG/M metagenome (GOLD analysis project Ga0182014, IMG submission 120489) | Permafrost microbial communities from Stordalen Mire, Sweden - 612S2D metaG | ecosystem: Environmental > Terrestrial > Soil > Wetlands > Permafrost | place: Sweden: Stordalen | collected... | reverse complement strand
CCCAGAACCACAACTACGCCGTCACCCCCGATTGGATCACGCGCGGGGTCGTGAGCCACGTGAACCTGAACGATGGCGTCATCGAAGGGGTGTCGTCCAAGGAGGAGCGGTGCTTCTCCGTGCAGTACCACCCCGAGGCGGGCCCGGGTCCTCACGACGCGCGGTACCTGTTCGGCCGGTTCGAATCGTTGCTCCGCAGTGGGCGCCTGGAGAGCGTCTGATGCCTCGTAGGAACGACATCCACTCGATCATGGTGATCGGATCGGGCCCGATCGTGATCGGCCAGGCCTGCGAGTTCGACTACTCCGGCACCCAGGCCTGCCAGGTGCTTCGCGACGAGGGCTACAAGGTCATCCTCGTGAACTCGAATCCGGCGACGATCATGACCGACCCCGCCACCGCCGACGTGACCTACGTCGAGCCACTCGACGCGGACGTGCTCACCGACATCATCGAGCGTGAGCGTCCCGACGCGCTGCTGCCGACCCTTGGCGGTCAGACCGCTCTCAACCTGACGATGGAACTCGTGCACCGCGGCGTTCCCGAGCGCTTCGGCGTCGAAGTGATCGGCGCTCGACCCGAGGCCATCTCGACCGCCGAGGACCGCGAACTGTTCAAGGCCGCGATGACCGACATCGGCCTCGCGGTGCCCGAATCAGGTTTCGCGCACGAGATCGACGAGGCCGTGGCGATCGCGAGGCGCATCGGCTGGCCGATCATCATCCGTCCGAGCTTCATCCTGGGTGGCGCCGGCACGGGCATCGCCGACAACGAGGCCGATTTTCGCCGTCTCGCGGGCGAGGGCATCGCGGCGTCGCCCATCGGCGAGATCCTCGTCGAGAAGTCGATCGCGGGTTGGAAGGAGTACGAGCTCGAGGTGATGCGCGACGTCGCCGACAACTGCGTGGTGATCTGCAGCATCGAGAACTTCGATCCCATGGGCGTGCACACCGGCGACTCGATCACCGTGGCGCCCGCCCAGACCCTGTCGGACGTCGAGTACCAGGCCATGCGCGACGATGCCTTCGCGGTGCTTCGCCGAGTGGGTGTCGAGACCGGGGGGTCGAACGTCCAGTTCGCGGTGAACCCCGACACGGGCCAGCGCCTGGTGATCGAGATGAACCCGCGCGTGAGCCGCTCGAGCGCGCTCGCCTCGAAGGCGACCGGATTTCCCATCGCGAAGATCGCGGCGCGCCTGGCGGTTGGCTACACGCTCAACGAGATCGAGAACGACATCACCCGGGTGACCCCCGCGAGCTTCGAGCCGGTGATCGACTACGTCGTCACCAAGATCCCGCGCTGGGCGTTCGAGAAGTTGCCCGGCGCCATTCCAGAGCTGGGCACTCGCATGCAGTCGGTCGGCGAGGTCATGGCGATCGGACGCAACTTCGCCGAATCGTTGCAGAAGGCGATCCGGTCGCTCGAACAGGGCCGGCTCGGGTTCGCACTCGGCAGCGATTCGGAGTTCCTGAGCCTCGACCTCGCGACGCTCTGGCACCGCTGCGAAGTGGCGACGCCCGAGAGGCTGTTCGCACTGCACGAGGTCATGTGGCGCGGCGCCAGCATCGACGAGGTGGTCGAACGCACGAGGATCGATCGCTGGTTCGTCCATCAGCTTGCCGAGATCATCGAGCGTGAGCGTGAGTTGTACGAGGGGGTCGATCTCGCCGCGCTCGACCGGCGGGGGTGGCTGCGCTACAAGCAGTGGGGCTTCTCGGACCCCCAGATCGCCAACCTCACCGGCAACGGGATCATCGAGGTCACGCGTCTGCGCCGCGAGGCCGGGGTCCAGACGGTCTTCAAGACGGTCGACACGTGCGCGGCCGAGTTCGAGGCCTCGACGCCGTACCACTACAGCACCTACGAGGACACCTCCGAGGTCGAGCTCTCGCCGCGCGACCGCGTGATCATCCTCGGGTCGGGGCCGAACCGCATTGGACAGGGCATTGAGTTCGACTACTGCTGCGTGCACGCGTCGATGGCACTGCGCGACATGGGCTTCGAGACCGTCATGGTGAACTGCAATCCCGAGACGGTCTCGACGGACTACTCGACGTCGGATCGCCTCTACTTCGAGCCGCTCACCCCCGAGGATCTCGCCGAGGTGATCCTCGCCGAACAGGCGGCGTGCACCGACGGCGCGCGCGTGGTCGGGGTCGTCGTCTCGCTCGGCGGCCAGACGCCGCTCAAGCTGTCGCACTCGATTGACAGTTCGCTGGTGCTGGGCACGCCGGTCGCCTCCATCGACGCCGCCGAGGACCGTGAGCAGTGGTCGTCGATCTGCTCGTCGCTCGGCCTTCGCCAGCCCCCCGGGGATGTCGCGCTGACGCTGAAAGAAGCGAAGGCCATCGTGAAGAGGATCGGTTACCCCGTGCTCGTGCGCCCGAGTTACGTGCTCGGCGGGAGGGCGATGGAGATCGTCTACGACGACACGTCGCTCGAGAGGGTGATGCAGGACCTCACGAGTTCACACGGATCGCTCGCCCGAGAGGGTGGCGTCTCCCAGAGCCGGCCCATCCTGCTCGACAGCTTCCTGGAGGACGCTGTCGAGGTGGACGTGGATGCGGTGCGCGACCAGTCCGGTGACATCTTCATCGCGGGCATCATGGAGCACGTCGAGGAGGCCGGCGTGCACTCGGGCGACTCGGCCTGCGCGCTGCCTCCCCAGTCGCTCAGCGCGCCCGTGCTCGACACGCTCGCGGCCCACACCCGCAAGATCGCCGAAGCCCTCGGCGTCGTGGGGCTGATCAACGTGCAGTACGCGGTGAAGGACGAGGAGGTGTTCGTGCTCGAGGCGAACCCCCGCGCCAGTCGTACGGTCCCGTTCGTCGCCAAGGCCACGGGCGTGGCGCTCGCCGAGGTGGCGGTGAGGGTGATGATGGGCCACACGCTCGCCGAGCTACGAGAGAACGGCATCGTGCCCGCGACGACGCCCGTGCCCGACTACGTCAGCGTGAAGGAAGCGGTGCTGCCCTTCAGCCGCTTCCCCGGCGTCGATACGGTGCTCGGACCCGAGATGCGCTCGACGGGCGAGGTGATGGGGATCGGGGAGAGTTTCGGCATCGCCTTCGCGAAGGCCCAGCTCGCGGCCGGCACCAGGCTGCCTGACAAGGGCCAGGTCTTCATGTCCCTCGCCGACCGCGACAAGGTGAACGGACTGGTGCTCGCCCGTCAACTCGCCCAACTCGGCTTCAACATCGCTGCGACTGTCGGCACGGCGGGCTACCTGCGGGCCCACGATGTTCCGGTCGAGACGCTCGTGGGCAAGATCGGGTTCGCCGACGTGGGGGCCGACGCGGTTTCCATGATCCGCTCGGGCGAGGTGCAGCTCGTCGTGAACACTCCTTCGGGTGGGGGAGCGCGCGCCGACGGGGCTTCGATCCGCACGACGTGCGTCGTGCACGCGGTGCCGTGCCTGACGACGCTCAGCGCCGGATTCGCTGCGGCGAAAGGTATCGCTGACACCAGGTCCCAGGGATGGCGCGTCCACTCGCTCCAAGAGCTCCACCAGTGAGCGTCGACCTGAGCACCCGTGTCGGCGAGGTCGCGCTGCGATCGATCGTGCTCACCGCGGCGGGAACCGCCGGACACGGTGACGAGCTCGCCGGCTACGGGGACCTCAGCAAACTCGGCGGCGTCGTCACCAAATCGCTCGCCGCCTTTGCGTGGGAGGGCAACGCGCCGCCGCGGGTCACCTCGTCGGGCGAGCACATGCTCAACGCGGTGGGCCTCGCGGGTCCCGGCGTCGAGGCATGGCGAGCTGACTACCTGCCGGCCCTGCTGGCGCGCGGGGCGACGGTCGTCGGCTCGATATGGGGCCGCAGCGTCGCGGAGTTCGCCGCCGCCGCCGCCGCCATGCGCGGGGCCGAGGTCGTCGCCCTCGAAGTCAATGCGAGCTGTCCGAATCTTGAGGGGCGCTCGAGCATCTTCGCGCACTCGGCCGAGGCAACGCGTCGTGTCATCGAGGCCTCGCGAGACGCGCAGCTTCCTCTTTGGGTGAAACTGAGCCCGAACACCCCCGACCTGGTCGAGATCGCCAGTGCCGCGCTCGATGCCGGCGCGAGCGCGCTGGTGCTCGTGAACACCGTCCTGGGCCTCTCGATCGACATCGAGAAGTGTCGACCCTCGCTCGGCAACGGGGGCGGGGGAGTGAGCGGGCCGGGAATCCTGCCGATTTCGCTGCGCGCGGTCTACGAATGCCGGGCCGCGTTCCCTTCGACACCGATTGTCGGGGTCGGGGGCGTCTCGAGCGCCGAGGATGCGGTCGCGATGCTGATGGCGGGGGCCAACGCGGTGGAGGTGGGCACCGCGACATTCGCGAACCCCCGCGCACCGTGGATCATCCAGCGAGGCGTCGAGAAGTGGATGGCCCGCCACCACGTCGGTGGAGTGAAGGAACTGATAGGAGCAGCTCATGGTTGAAACGTTCGGTGTGAGGCTGCAGGAACGCATCCGTGCGCTCGGCCCGCTTTGTGTCGGCATCGACCCGAGCCGCCATCTGCTCGAGTCGTGGGGCCGCACCGACACGGTTGACGGCTTGGAGTTCTTCTCGCTCGCGGTCCTCGAGGCGGTCACGGACGTGGCCGCCGCGATCAAGCCGCAGGTCGCCTTCTTCGAGCGTTTCGGTTCCGAAGGTTTCCGGGTCCTCGAGCGGCTTATCGGTGACGCGCGCGATGCGCAGGTCATGGTCATCGGTGACGCCAAGCGGGCCGACATCGGATCGACCAACGAGGGCTACGCCGAAGCGTGGCTGAGCGAGCGTTCGCCCCTGCGCTGCGACGCGGTCACTGTGAACCCGTATCTTGGCTTCGCGGCCTTAGAGCCGTTCATCACGTTGGCGACGGGCACTGGTCGCGGCGTATTCGTGCTCTCGGGAACGTCCAACAGCGATGATCGCGCCATCCAAAACACCCGCACCATCGAGGGAGAGACCATCGAAGAGATCGTGCTGCGCACCGTCGCGGGCCTCAACAAGCGCGACGACGGCCTTGGTTCACTCGGCGTGGTGCTCGGCGCGACGCGCGACAAGCCCAACTTCAACCTGGCCTCGCTCGGGGGCCCCTTCCTCGTGCCGGGGCTCGGAATGCAGGGTGCCACGGCGGAAAACGTGGCTCGGATATACGATCGCTGCCCCCCAGGAACAGTGCTCGGCAGCGTCAGCCGGGCCGTACTTCAGGCGGGTCCGGAGAAGTCGAGCCTGCGCGACGCCGCCCAGCGTTGGCGCGATGATCTGAGTTCGGCACTTCTTTAGGAAAAATCGGCGGAACAGGAGTATTCTGGATATGTGACTCCGACTCCTCCGACACTCTCACATGAACAGCGGGTGGAGGCTTCACGCCTCGCGGTGGCGAACCGGCGTCGTCGCGCCGAGGTGAAACGTATGGTGAAGACCGGCGAGTTGTCCTTGGAGGAGATATTCAATCTCGCCAAGAACGAGGAGTGCGTCGCCCAGATGCGCGCCTATGACTTGATCAGCGCGCTGCCCGCCATTGGCGAAGTGAAGGCCGATCGCATCATGAAGAATGCGTCGATCGCCCAGACCCGGCGGATTCGTGGTCTGGGCCCGAAACAGCGTGCCGAACTCTTCCGCGCCCTTGTCCGCTGAACCATTAGTCGTCGTTCTCATAGGTCCCGGTGGCGTGGGCAAAGGGACGATTGCTCAACGCCTCATTGAGGCCGACGATCACCTGTGGCTCTCGCGGAGTTGGACGACCCGACCGAGGCGCGCGAGCGAGAAGGGCGGCGAGTACCACTTCGTCGAGCGCGAGGCCTTCGAGCAGGCGATCGACGACAACCAGTTCCTCGAGTGGGCGGAGTTCCACGGAAACCTCTACGGCACGCCGCTTCCGAAGGCCCCGAACGGTGCGGACGTGCTGCTCGAGATCGAGGTGCAGGGGGCTGAGCAGGTTCGCCGTGATGTCCCCGACGCCGTTGTGTTCCTCATCCTTCCTCCGTCGATGCGCGAGCTCGAAGAGCGCCTTCGATCGAGGGGTGACAAGGACGACCACGTCGCGATGCGCCTCTCGAGCACCCCTGAGGAACTGGCGAAAGGCCAGGAATTGGCCTCGTATGTCATCGTCAACGACGACATCGAGCGGGCCACGGCCGAAATCCTCTCTATACTGGAAGAACTCCGCCGGCTTCGGCGCGACCCCTCGTAAAAGGACTGCTGCCCATGGCCGATCGCCCAACCCTCGTTGACCCACCCATTGAGACCCTGCTGCACAAGGTCGGGGACTCGAAGTTCACCCTCGTCGCCGTGACCGCGATTCGCGCGCGCGAGATCAACGAGTACTACAACGGACTCGGTTCGGGCCACGGCGCCCTGATCCCGCCGCAGGTGTCCTCGCTCTCCAACAAGTCGCTGTCGCTCGCCATGGAAGAGCTCTACCAGGGCAAACTGGAGTTCCACCGTCCGACCTCTGAAGAGATCGAAGCGGAGCGTCTTCAGGCCCAAGCGATGGAGCAGGCCCGCCAGGACGCGAATAGCGACCTGGACGCCTTCACCGATGCCCTCCGCGACGCCTAGTTCGTCGTCAGCGCGCATTGTCCTAGGAGTTGCCGGCGGCATCGCCGCCTACAAGTCCGTCGAGTTGCTCCGCCGCCTGCGTGACGCCGACTTCCACGTAGCGCCCGTCCTCACCCCTGACGCGACCCGTTTCGTCGGGGCGGTCACGTTCTCCGCGCTCGCGAGCGAACCGGCGCGCACGAGTCTCTACGGCGACCCCACGACGCCGATTCCCCACACGTACCTGGGTCAGAGCGCCGACCTGATCGTCGTGGCCCCGGCCACGGCGCACCTGATTACGAGGTACGCCATGGGGCTCGCCGACGACCTGCTCACCGCGACCCTGCTCGCCTCCAGGGCGCCGGTGCTGCTCTGTCCGGCGATGCACACCGAGATGTGGGAGCAGCCCTCCGTGCAGGAGAATCTGGCGACGCTCCGCCGTCGAGGGGTGCTCGTCATGGATCCCGCCGTCGGGGTCCTAGCTGGAGGCGACGTCGGGACTGGCAGGATGCGAGAACCCGAGGAGATCTTCGAACTCATTGAGAGGATCGTGCGCGGATACCGCGGCGCGCTGAGCGGAAAGCGGATGCTGATCACCGCGGGCGGCACGCGCGAACCAATCGACCCGGTGCGGGTGCTCTCCAACCGCTCGTCGGGTCGGCAGGGCTACGCGCTCGCCGAGGTCGCCCACCGCCTTGGTGCGAAGGTCACCCTCGTCTCGACGGTGAACCTCGCGCTCGCCCTCGACGTGGTGAGGGACGTCGAGATTGTCAAGGTGCAGAGCGCCGCAGAGATGTACGACGCGGTCATGGCGAGGCTCGAGGACAATGACGCGGTCATCATGGCGGCGGCGGTGTCGGACTTCACGGTGAAGCCGGCCACGGCGAAGCTGAAGAAGGACCAGGGGATACCCCGATTGGTCCTCGAGCCGACGGTCGACATTCTGCTCGAGCTCGTCGCGAAGCGCCATCCCGGTCAGGTCGTCGTCGGCTTCGCCGCGGAGACCCACGACGTGCAGCGCAACGCGCTCGCCAAGCTTCGCCGCAAGAACGTCGACTTGCTAGTCGTGAACGACGTCGCGGCACCGGGCGTCGGATTTGAGCACGAGACCAACGAAGTGACCCTGATAGACCGCAACGAAGCGAGCCAGACCGTGTCGCTGCGGTCCAAAGAAGCCATCGCGAACGAGATCTTGACTAGGGTTGCTTCATTGTTACAGCAAGGAGCCTCATGAGCGACCGCACCCTCTTCACGTCGGAGTCGGTGACCGAGGGACACCCGGACAAGATCGCCGATCAAGTATCGGACAGTGTTCTTGACGCCATCCTCACCCAGGACCCGACGGCCCGGGTGGCCTGCGAGACACTGCTGACCACGGGTCTGTGCGTGATCGCCGGCGAGATCACCACTTCGGCGGTGATCGACATCAGCTCCATCGCACGCAAGACGATCATCGACATCGGCTACGACGACGGGGCGAAGGGCTTCGACGGCAACAACTGCGCGGTGCTGGTATCGCTCGACAAGCAGAGCCCCGACATCGCCGCGGGCGTCGACGTCTCGCACGAGCACCGCAACGGCTCCGGCAGCGAGGACGAGCTGAACTCGCTCGGCGCTGGGGACCAGGGGATGATGTTCGGTTACGCCTGCAGCGACAACGACGACTACATGCCCGTGCCCATCTGGCTGGCGCACCGCCTCTCGATGCGGCTCTCCCAGGTCCGCCGCTCCGGCCAGGTGCCGTACCTGCGCCCCGACGGCAAGACCCAGGTCACCATTGCCTACGAGAACGGGCGCCCGGTGGCGGTGGATACGGTGCTCATCTCGACCCAGCACGAGGACGGCTACGACTCCCAGACGCAGATCAAGGACGACCTCGTCGAGCACGTCATCAAGCCCATGCTGCCGTCCAACCTCGACACGGGTTCGATGAGGGTCTTCGTGAACCCCTCGGGCAAGTTCGTCTTCGGCGGACCGTACGCGGACGCCGGGCTCACGGGGCGAAAGATCATCGTTGACACCTACGGCGGCATGGCCCGCCACGGCGGCGGTGCCTTCTCGGGCAAGGACCCCTCGAAGGTCGACCGTTCGGCGGCGTACGCGGCGCGCTGGGTCGCGAAGCACGTGGTCGCGTCGGGAGCCGCCGAGCGCTGTGAGGTGCAGGTGGCCTACGCGATCGGCGTGGCGAGGCCCGTGTCGGTCCTCGTCGAGACCTTCGGCACCGAGCGGGTCGACCGGGCCCACATCGCCAAGGCCGTCGACGCCATCTTCGACCTTCGTCCCGCGGCGATCATCCGCGACCTCGACCTTCGTCGACCCGTGTACCAGCGCACCGCCGCCTACGGGCACTTCGGTCGTAGCGATCAAGGCTTCACCTGGGAGCAGACGCCCCGACTCGACGACCTGCGCCGAGAGCTGTCGCTGTAGGCGTGACCGCCCTGCGTGCGGTTCGCGTCATCACCGAGGTCGCGGCGGTGGATCGGCCGTTCGATTACGCGCTCACCGAGGCGACCGCGCACTGCGCCATTGGCGACCGCGTTCGCGTTGACTTCAACCACCGCTCGGTGCGGGGTTGGGTCATTGGCGAGGTCGAACCGGAGAGGGAGCTGAAGCCGCTCACGAAATGGCTCGGCTACGGGCCACCCGCCTCGTTGCTGGGCCTGCTCGAATGGGCGAGCGTGCGATGGTACAGCCCGCTTTCGCGGTTGCTGATCTCCACGTCGCCCAAGCGGCTCGTGACGACGCTGCCGAGCCCGCCGCCGGCGAAGGGCCTCGCCGCGGCGGTTCAACTAGCCGCGCTGTCGATGGCGCCCGGCGTGATCCAGTGCGCTCCGACGACCGATCCTCTTCCCTTGATCCTCGGCGCGTACGAGAGCTCACGCCACCGCGGTGGATCGCTGCTCGTGCTGGTGCCGACCGAATCGTGGGCTCACCGGCTGCGGGGCCGTCTCGAGCAGCGCGGCTGCGAGGTGGCATCGCGCGACGAGGAGTGGGAGCGAATGCGCTGTGGATGGCCGGTGGTCGTGGGCTCGCGCGGCACGGCGCTCGCGCCGGTGCCCAAGGTCGCCGGCGCCGTGATCATCGACGCCGGCGACGAGTCCTACCGTTCGCAGTCCGCACCGACCTGGGACGCCCTCAGCATGCTGCGCGAACGCTGCACTCGAGAGGGAGCCCCACTCTGGGCGACGTCCATGATTCCCTCGCCGGTGCTGCTCGGGGACGGCGGCCGCGAGAAGGTGGATGACGTCGTCCACGGCTGGCCGCGGATAGTGGTGGTCGACCGACGAAACAGTGATCCGCGCGATGGCGTCCTGTCGCGTGAAGCCGTCGACGCCGCGCATCGGGCGCTGAGGGGCGCCGAGGCCGTAGCGGTCGTGGTGGTGCTGCAACGCCTGGGCACTGGACGTCTCTTCGCATGTCGAAAGTGCGGGGAACTCGCGCGCTGTGCCCAGTGCTCGCAGGCGGAAGAAGAGGTCGGCGACCAGCTGGCCTGTCGCGAACGGCACGAGCTGCGTGCCAACTTCTGCCGCTCCTGCGGCGCGACGAACCTGAAGCGCGTTCGTGTGGGCGTGTCGACTCTCGCGCGCGACGTCGCGGCTCAGCTTTCCCAGGCCGTCACCGAGGTGACCGCGGCGAGCGCCGAGGGACCGGTGCTCACACGCGTGGTGGTCGGCACCGAGGCGGTTTGGCAACGCGTGCGCCGGTGCGGTGTCGTCATCTTCGTGGACTTCGACCAGTACCTCCTGGCCCCTCGCGAATCCTCGCGGCGAGGCGCCGTCACCGCCGTGGGCAAGGCGGGACGCCTGGTCGGGTCTCGACGCGAAGGACGCGGCGAGGTGGTGGTGCAGACCCGCCGAGGCGATGACGCGGTGGTTCGCGCGCTCGAGTCGGGAGACTTCGACGCGCTCATCGACGAGGACGTGGCGACCGCCAAGCTGCTCGGTCTAGCGCCCTACGGGGCGTTCGCGACGGTCACGGGGGAGTCCGCGGCTCTGTTCGTCACGCTGCTCGCCAACGCCGCAGTCAGCGTTCAGCAGATCGGCGACGGCTACGAGGTGCGCGCGCCCGACGTGGACACCCTCGTCGCCGCGCTTCGTGCGGTGGCGCGTCCCGCAGGAAAGCTTCGAGTCGCGGTGGAGTGATTTCTACTACGTCGAGAGTGGATTCCCCCTGGACGATGTGACAAAGGTCCCTAAGTGAACCGTCGATTTCCTGATCTGACCTGTTTACATTCGAACTGACGGTTGGATTTGAGCAAGGAGTAGTTATGGCTGGAATGGCTCTGTTTCTTTCGTTTGTCCCGTGCGTTGCGATCTACGTCTTCATCGGGTTCTTCATGGACGGTTTCCACAAGATGGAGCAGGACAAGCTCGCCCGTGAGTCCGCCGAGGACCGCGCGCAGGGCGGCGGCGTAGCGGGCGGCGCTCAGGACTACCTCACGTTGGTTGAAGTGTCGGTGGAACTGAGCGAATCGATGGCCTAGACGGTCGGTGCGTGGGTCGCCCGGGGCGGCCGGCGAATGGGCACAAAGTGACGGACGGTAACGTGGTGCGGTGAGCACCATGCCTATCCGTACCTACGGCGATCCCGTCTTGAATGCGGTGACGACCGAGATCGAGAACATCGACGGGCGCGTCGTCGCCCTCGCCGAGACGATGATAGAGACCATGTACGAGGCGCCGGGCGTTGGTCTCGCCGCGAACCAGATCGGCGTCCAGAAGCGCCTCTTCGTGTACGACAAGGGCGAGGGTCCGATCGTCGTGGTCAATCCCGTGATCGTCGAGTCCGATGGGGAATGGACTTACGAGGAGGGATGCCTCTCGGTGCCCGGACTCAGTTGGGAGATAACGCGGCCCAACGCGATCCATCTGGTCGGCTACGACCTCGAGGGCAACGAGATCAGCGTCGAGACCGACGAGTTCGAGGGCCGAATCTTCCAGCACGAGATGGACCACCTCAACGGGGTGCTGCTCATCGAGCGCCTCGATGACGACCAGCGCAGGGAAGCGAAGAAACTCCTGCGCCAGCGTCGCCTACAGGTCCCGGCGCACGACCCCGACGGGCTCAATCTTCGTCTTGGCGACTAGATGCGCCTCGCGTTCCTCGGCACCCCCGACGCGGCGGTACCTGTGCTGCGTGCGCTGGTGGACGCCGGTCACGACGTGGCCATCGTCATCACGCGCCCCGATCGGCGCCGGGGGCGAGGGGGCGAACTCTCGCCGAGCCCGGTGAAGGCGGCGGCGCTGTCGCTCGGGCTCGAGGTGGGCCATCGCTTGGACGACCTCGACGGCCTGGAGGTGCAACGCGGCATCGTGGTCGCCTACGGCGCCATGATCCCCGCCGCCGTGCTCGAGAAGACCCCGATGCTCAACGTCCATTTCTCCCTGCTGCCGAGGTGGCGCGGCGCGGCACCCGTGGAGAGGGCCATCCTCGCGGGCGATGCCGAGACGGGTGTCGGCATCATGTCGCTGGAGGAGACGCTCGACACCGGCCCCCTGCACGCCGAGCGCCGGACCGACGTCGACGACAAGACGGCGGCCCAGTTGACCGCCGAACTGGCCTCGCTTGGCGCCGAAGCGCTCATCGAAGTCCTCGCGAGCCGGGAACTGCTCGAGAATCCGACGCCCCAGACCGGTGAGGCGACGTACGCGGCGAAGCTCACGAAGGAGACGTTCCATCTCGAGCCGACCAAGCCGGCGGTGCTCTTGGAGCGGACGGTCCGTCTCGGTCGGGCGTACACGTTTCTGAACGGTCGGCGGCTGCGGGTGCTCGAAGGTCGCTTCGACTCCGAGGGAGGAGACCCGGGAACGCTCGACGAGAGAGACGGTGAGATCGCCCTCGTCGCCAATGACGGGCGGGTGGTCCTCGAACGGGTGCAGCCCGAGGGCTCGACTGCGATGTCGGCGAAGGCGTGGTGGACGGGCGCTCGGCTCGAACTGGCCGAGGCCCGCTGGGCCTAATCAACATTCGCACGGCCTAGGCTGAGCTCGTGACCATTACCGATGCCGGTCCCGCCGGCGCCCTTCGCATAGCCCCCTCGATCCTCGCGGCTGATTTCGGAGCGCTCGCCAGCGCCGTTCGAGAGATCGACGCGGAGACCGACTGGCTGCACGTGGACGTGATGGACGGCCATTTCGTGCCCAACGTCTCGATCGGGCCGCCCGTCGTCGAGTCGCTTCGAAAGTACAGCTCGCGTTTCTTCGACTGTCACCTGATGATGACCGATCCCGGGCGCTACCTCGAGGCCTTCAAGAAGGCGGGTGCGGACGGCTGCACCGTGCACGTCGAGGTCGGTGGCACCGCGTCATTGATCAACGACGCGCGCTCCCTCGGTCTTCGCGTCGGGCTGGCGGCGAATCCCGATACCCCGTTCGAACAGGTGGCTCCCTTCCTGGGCGATATCGACCTGCTGCTGCTGATGACGGTCTTTCCAGGCTTCGGGGGCCAGTCGTTCATGGGTGAAGTGATGACCAAGGTGCACGAGGCACGCCGCGAGGTCGACGCCAATCAACTCGACGTCGACATTGAGGTGGACGGCGGCATCGACCTCGCCACTGCATCCGTCGCGGTGAGCGCGGGCGCCAACGTGCTCGTGGCGGGATCGGCGATCTTCAACCGGCCAGCGCCTCTCGAAGCGGCACACGCGCTCCGAGAATCGGCGAAGGCCGGCCAACGATGAAGTTCATGCCCTCCGAGATGATGCTCGTGGCGATCGCCGCGGGCGAGAAGGCCCGGCTGCACGCGCCGCCCAACCCGTGGGTCGGTGCCGTGGTCGTGACCGATCAGGGCGTCGTCGTGGGCGAAGGCCACACCCAGGCGCCGGGGGAGTCGCACGCCGAGATCGAGGCGCTCCGTCGCGCGGGCGCGAGGGCCCGAGGTGCGACGCTGGTCGTGACCCTCGAGCCGTGCTGCCACGTGGGGCGCACCGGCCCCTGCGTGGAGGCGATCGTCGAGGCGGGTATCGCGCGGGTGATCGTGGGGACCCTCGATCCCGATTCGCGCGTTTCGGGCCGGGGAGTCGAGCTCTTGAAGGCCTCGGGCGTGGACGTCGAGGTCGGCATCGAGGAGCAACTCGTGCGCACCCAGCTGGCGCCGTACCTGTGGCACCGCATCACCGGACGACCCTACGTTGTCTTGAAGGTCGCCTCGACGCTCGACGGCGTGGTGGCGATGGCCGACGGAACGAGCCAGTGGATCACCGGTGAGGACGCCCGCCGCGATTCGCATGTCCTTCGCGCCGCCAGCCAGGCGATCCTGGTGGGGGCGGGCACGGTGCGAACCGACGATCCGGTGCTCACGGCCCGTTTGGACGACATCATCCTCGAGCCGCTTCGCGTCGTGCTCGGCGAGGCGCCCGCGAACGCGAAGGTGCGACCTTGTCTCGAGCGAAGCGGGGACCTCGGACTGATACTTGACGAGCTCGGAGAGCACGACGTGCTGCAGTTGCTCGTCGAGGGTGGCCCCGCCACGGCCAGCGAGTTCCTGGAGCAAGGTCTCGTGAATCACGTCGTCTGGTACCTGGCGCCGGCGTTCGCCGGCGCGCGAGGAACCGCGGGGGCGTTGCGATCCCTGACGACGTCGACGATGGACTCCCTTCGCCGCGGGCGGATTGTCGGGGTGCAGCGAATCGACGAAGATATACGGGTGGATGTGGAGGTCTGATGGCGCTGTCAACTATCGAAGAGGCACTAGCCCAATTGCGCAACGGCGGCATGGTCGTCGTCGTCGACGACGAGGACCGCGAGAACGAGGGCGACCTGATCATGGCCGGCGAGGACGTCACGCCCGAGAGCATGGCGTTCTTCCTGGAGCACACGTCCGGGGTCTTCTGCGTCCCCTTGGAGGCGAGCCGCGCAGACGAGCTCGACCTGCCCCTGATGGTCGTCGCGAACACCGAGGCCCAGCGAACCGCGTTCACGGTCACCGTTGACTACCGCCACGGCACCACCACGGGCATCTCGGCGAGCGACCGGGCAGCGACGGTACGAGCGCTCATCAATCCCGAGACCCGACCGACCGACCTCAACCGGCCCGGACACATCTTCCCCCTGCGCTACCGTCCGGGCGGCGTGCTGAAGCGCGCCGGCCACACCGAAGCGACCGTCGACCTCTGCCGCCTGGCGGGCAAGTACCCCTCGGGGGTGCTCTGCGAGATCGTGACGGCCGACAAGTCGGACATGGCGAGACTGCCCGAGCTCGAAGCCTTCGCCGAGAAGCACCATCTGCCCGTCGTCACCATCGCCGACCTGATCCGATACCGCCGCCACCACGAGAAGCTGGTCAAGCGCATCGCCGAGGCGTCGATGCCCACCGAGCACGGACAGTTCCAGGCGTACGTCTTTGAGAGCGTGCTGGACGGTGAGCAGCACATGGCCCTCGTCTACGGCGACATCAGCGAAGCGAAGGACGTCCTCGTGAGGGTGCACTCGGAATGCCTGACCGGCGACGCCCTCGGTTCACTGCGCTGCGACTGCGGGCCACAGCTGCACACCGCACTCGCGAAGGTGGCCGCCGAGGGGGCGGGCGTCGTCGTGTACCTGCGGGGCCACGAAGGCCGTGGTATCGGCCTCGGCCACAAGATCCGCGCCTACGCCCTGCAAGAGGACGGCCACGACACCGTCGACGCCAACCTGGAGCTCGGGCTGCCGGTGGACTCGCGCGAGTACGGCATCGGCGCGCAGATTCTCGTCGACCTAGGGGTCACGACGATGCGCCTGATGACCAACAACCCGTCGAAGTACGGCGGTCTTGAAGGTTTCGGGCTCAACATCGTCGAGAGGGTCCCCCTGGAGAGCCGGCCGACCGAGTTCAATATCGACTACTTGCGCACGAAGCGTGAGCGGATGGGTCACATCCTCGGAGGTCTCGATGACGTCGGCGAATGAGACCGAGTTCGACCCCTCGGTAGAGGCGACGTTGCGCGAGCAGGTCGGGGAGTACCTCCAGGGGAACCACGACGGGCGGGGTCTGCGCGTAGGCATCGTCTGCGCGAGATTCAACGGGGGTGTCACCACCCGGCTCTTGGACGCGACGCTCGCCACGCTGCGTGGGGCCGGCGTCGATCGCAGCGACATCTCGCTCGCGTGGGTGCCCGGGGCGTTCGAGATCCCCCTCGCCGCCCGCGCCTTCGTCACCGGCCCCAAGGCCGTCGACGCCGTGATCACGCTCGGGGCGGTGATCCGCGGCGACACCGGCCATTACGAGGTCGTGGCGGTTGAGTGCGCTCGCGGCGTGCAGACGGTGCAGCTGCGAAGCGGTGTGCCGGTGGTATTTGGCGTCCTCACTACCAACACCGTCGATCAAGCCCTCGAACGCTCCTTGCCCGACGAGACGAACAAGGGCCGCGAGTCGGCCTTGACGGCGCTCGAGATGGTGTCGGTGCTCGGTCAGGGATTGCTGGCGCGTTGATCGTGCTCGAAGGCGTCATCGAAGCGTTCAATGAGGAACGCGGCGACGGACTGTTTCGAAGCGACGCCGGCGAACTGCTCTACTTCCACTGCGTGTGCATCGCCGACGGCTCGCGCGCAGTTCCGGTCGACGCGAGGGCCCGGGGGCTTCGTAGCGTGGGTCGGCTAGGTCGAGACGAGATTATCGACGTGCGGCTCGTGGCGTAAGCCAGGTGCAGTAATCCGCTGCCTCGTGCGCGCGAGTCGCGCGCACGACCTTCAGCGGGTAGGTGGCTTTCCGAGGTTGACGAGGGCAGCGTCGCGCGCGGCGGCGGCCTGGGCCAGTGCCAACTCGTACGTAGCGCGCGCCGTGCTGCGCGCCGCGGCGGTCGTAGCCTGGCTGCGCGAAGACTGGAACGTCTGCTGGGCGACCTGGACCGCGTTCTTGAAGGATTCGTTGATGGCCTGGCGTAGTTGCCTGTACTGGGCGAGGGTGAGGTGGTGGTACTTCGCGAGTGTGGTCGTGGAGGTGGACGAGGTCGTGACCGGGAACGTCGAGACCGGTCCGGAACCCGAGCCACTCGCATAAGCCGCTACGGGTCCAACCAGCGCGATGCTCGAGACGATCGCCAGTGCGGCCACTGATCGGGTCACGAACTTCCTCATCTGGATCCCCTCTCGCAGGTACGACTTACACAGTATCCAGCAATTCTGTGAAATCCCTGTGTCTGGGACCATGGTTGGCTGTGAACACGACGTGTGCGCAGGATCCCACCCTTTCGCGTGTTTCCAGAAGGGTACGCTCGCACCATGGTGATTGAACGATGACGACCGTGCTGGTGGTGGATGACGAGCCGGGCGTTCGTGACTTGTTGAGCGACGCCCTGAGGATCGCCGGCTTCCAGGCCGAGACCGCCGCGAACGGCATCGAAGCCTTCGAGGTCCTGCACCGGCGCCGGGCCGACCTCTGCATCGTGGACATCAACATGCCCAACATGAACGGCTTCGAGTTCTTGAACAAGTTGCGCGAGCACGACACGACGACCCCGGTCCTGCTGCTCTCGGCGAGGGACTCGCCCGAGGACGTGGCGCAGGGCCTTCGTTTCGGGGCCGATGACTACGTCCGCAAGCCGTTCAGCCTCGAAGAACTGCTGCTGCGGGTCCAGGCCATCCTTCGACGAGTCAACCAGGATGTCGCCGACGACCTGGAGTACGAATGCGGCCGGCTGAGCATGAACGTCGACCGTCACCAGGTCCACCTCGACGGGGAGCTCGTCGACCTCTCGGCGACCGAGTTCCGCCTCCTCGAAGTGCTGATGGAGAGGAAAAACCGCCTGGTGACGCGCGAGCAGCTGCTGCGCGAGGTATGGAACATCGACTTCGACTCGGAGACGTCGGTGCTCGACACCTACATCTCGTATCTGCGCCGCAAGGTCCACAAGGACGACTTCGCCCCCGTGAGCACGGTGCGCGGTGTTGGCTTCAAATTGGTCGACGAAAGCTCCACGTAGTGCGACTTGCCACGCGGCTGACCATCCTGCTGATCGTCATTACCGTGGTGGTCGCCTTCAGCGTTGGCTGGTACGCGGTCAACACGAGCGCGCACGCCGCGTACCTGTCGCTGGACGATTCGATCAACACGGTCGTGAACAGCGGACTCGGCAATCCGAACAACGCGCTGAGCGACGCCCTCAACATCGTCCAGAACACCGACCACGACCTGACCCTGGACGTGATCTATCCGTCGGGCCCGATGACCCAGGTGAACCGGGGCCAGGTGCCCCTCACCCGCACGCCGACCCTCGAAGACGTGCGAACTTCGCTGACCAAGGTGGTCGCCGAGCCGAACCTGCCGGGCTTTCGCATCCGCTCGCTCGACATCGGCGGCGGCGACTACCTCGTGGTGGCGGCGTCGACCCAGAGCATCGTGCGCTCGAGCCACCAGCTCATCTTGCGCGTGGCGCTCGCGGCGCTGCTCGCGGCACTCGCGATGGCGGTGGTGGCGCGGTTGTTCATGCGCGGCGACCTGGTGACCATGGAGGAGTTGATCGAGTTCGCGACCGACGTCGCCAAGGGCGAGACAGTCGCGCACGTGCCCGACCGGCGCGGCAGCCGCGACCTGCTCGAGTTGCGGGCGGCCCTCGCGACCATGGTCGAATCCCTGCACGAGAAGATCGAGTTCGAATCGCGACACGCCGAGACGATGCAGCTCTTCATTGGCGACGCGTCGCACGAACTGCGCACGCCGCTGACGGTCATCAAGGGCTACACCGAGCTCATGACGACGCCGGGAGTGTCGCCCGAGCAGCAGGCGCGGGCCCTTGAGCGCATGCGCCGGGAGATCACGAGGATGGAGGCGCTCGTGAGCGATCTTCTCCTGCTCGCCGAGATCCGCGAGTTGCCGGGCGGGACCCATGACGTGATCAATATCAGTGACGTCGTCGCGCGCTGCGTGCGAGACTTCCGCGACGACTCGCCGAGGCGGACGATCGACGTCAACATCGAGCGGGGCGTGCTGCTCATGGCGCGCAAGGACTTCGTCGAACGCCTGATCACGAACGCACTCAGCAACGTGGCGCGCCACACGCCCGAAGACGCGCCGGCGAGCGTGGCACTTGCGAAGGAGGGGGCCTTCGTCACCCTCGTCGTGGAAGACGGAGGCGAGGGCCTCCCGGCCTACGGAGTGCGTCCCGAGCGCTTCCGACGCTTCGACCCCTCGCGTTCGCGCGACTCGGGCGGATCAGGACTGGGCATGAGCATCATGGCCGACCTGAGCGCAGCCCTCGGTGGATCAATGGCGACGTCCAAGAGCGAGCTCGGCGGTCTGCGCCTGAGCTTCAGCTTCCCGAGTGTGCGCTAGTCCTTCGACTGGACCTGGGTAGCGGCGCGCACGAACACCAGCTGAACCTCAGCGAGGGCGTTGCGGTAGAGATCCACGTGCTCGCCGAGGCGTTCGCCACCGGCGTTTATCATCGCGGCGAGCGTGTCGATGACGAGCTGGGCGCCCGCCAACTGGGGCGGAGTCTCGGCGAGCTGCACGGCCGCGACCTGGAGCAGGACGAAGATGTGGTTGGCGAGGATGACCTCGACGGGGGTGTCGCGGAAATAAGCGATCTCTTCGGATTCGACGTTGTCCTGTTCATTGCTCATCGCAACAAATTATCTGGTCTCGTCAACCCGCCGAAGTGGATCCGGATGGCGGGACGCCCGCGGGGACGCCGCCCGGTCCGCTCGGAGCGCCGTTGGGCGGTTTCGAACCCTTGGGCGGTGTGCCGGGCGGCGCGTGGTGCTGACCCACCGGTCCTGCGCCGCCCGGTCCCGCTGCGCCTCCGGCGCCGCCCGCCATCGATGCAAACGACAGGACCGCACACGCCGCCAGGGCCGCGACCACGGCCCACGACATCAGCCTGGCCAGTCGCGTCAACAGCCACGCGCAGAGCAGCGCGATGAGCCCGATCGCCGGCAGGTAGAAGCGGATGACGTGGACCGTGAGGCCACCACCACCCCCGGGCCCTCCGCTCACCTGCGAGACGGTCCAGCTGTAGTTCAGGTACACCAGCCACAATCCCAGCCATCCGAGCGCCAGCACCGCGCCCAAGGTCGTGTCGCGCGTGACGGCGGCTCTCGTCTCTTCGAGGCTGTTCGAACGCCTTCGCCAGAATCGCGCGCCGATCCAGATCACCGCCGCCATGGCGACGGCCCACATCGGCATCGAGGTCGTGAGATCCTTGGGCATGCCCTTGAGATTCGGCCAGAAGCTCGACAGCGAGAAGGTGATCTCGCCCGCCGAGTACCCGGTGGACGTCCCCTTGCCGTAGGCCCACTGGTCGAACGACAGGACCATGAGCGCGAAGAGCCCGACGGTGGCGAGCCAGGACCCGACGATCCGCCACGAGAGTTCCGACGCCTTGGCGAGCGCCACGACGGCGAGGACCGCGACAAGCAGCTCGATGACGTCGGTGTAGCGGATGAACACGGCACCTTCGATGGCGAGGAACGCGGCAATGCCCGCGACCAGCCGTCGTCGTGGCGTCGCCTCGGGCGACAGCATGACCCAGAGCAGGGTGCCGAAGCCCGCCGCGACGAGCGAGGCGTCGGTGAAACTGGGCATGGTGCCGCGCCACGCGAAGGTGATGGCTGCGCCGGAAAAGCAGAAGATCCACACCGCGAACGTGCCGGACCATCCGCCCAGCCACTTGCGCGCGCCCGCGTAGAGCCCGACGCAGGCGAGCGCGCCGTAGAACAGGGGAGTCAATCGCAAGAGCCCGATCGCGTAGAAGACGACGGCGAAGAAGGGGTAGCCGGGGTTCTTCTCGCTGATCCACTTGCCCGAGGCCAGGTGGTGCCACCGCAGGATTCCCTGGGTCCCTCCGGACGCCAGTTTCCGGTTGAGCGCCTGGTACTGGGCGTTGGAGAGCACAGGATCTGCCCGTGTCGCAGGGCCACGATCGACGCCCGGTACGCGAAATCGTCGGGCTCGAGCATAGCGGTCGCCTTCGAGAGGACAATGATGGCGAAAACGAGAAAGCCGACCCCCGCGACCAGCAGTTCTGGACTACGCCAAGCGCGCCGCAGGGTGCTGCTGGTGGCTTCGGGGGCGAGTGACATGGACGAGAACGTTAGACAGATACTCTAAGTGGTCAGGGTTTTTGCTCTAAGAAGCCCCTAAGAGATCCTCCGGTGCCTGATCACGGTGTCTGCTAATGTGGTGGGGCAGTTCACAGCAAGTGAGGTTGGCATCGCCAACGTCCACCTGGCCACCGATGTGCGCCGGGTTCCCAGGAGTTTTGCGCCCCGCTTGCCGTGGCGACGCCATCGAGGCGTCGCGTAGAGCAAGGAGTGAGTTATCGCAACAGTGCCTGGAGACCACCGCGTCAATGAGCGCATTCGTGTGGATACCGTACGTCTGATTGACAATGAAGGCAATCAGCGCGGCGTCGTACCGACTCGTGAAGCATTGTCGTTGGCCCGAAGCCTTGACCTCGACCTGGTGGAGATCGCGCCCACTGCGCAGCCACCGGTATGTCGGATCATGGACTACGGAAAGTTCAAGTTCGATGAAGCGCAGAAGGCCAAGGAATCGCGGCGCAAGACCCAGCACGTTGGCGTGAAAGAGATGAAGTACCGCCCGAAGATCGGCCCCGGTGACTTCGACACGAAGACGCGCCTCGTTGAGAAGTTCTTGAACGAAGGTCACAAGGTGAAGATCACCATCATGTTCCGCGGACGCGAATCAGCGCATCCCGAGTTGGGCAAGAAGATTCTCGACCGGATCGTCGAGAAGTTGGCCGACACCGCGAAGGTCGAGTCAGCCGCCAAGCTCGACGGTCGCAACATGATCATGGTGCTGGGGCCGGAGAAGAAGGCAAAGCCCAAGGTTGAGAGTTCGAAGGAAGTGCCGAAGGAAGAAGTCGTGCCGAGTGTTTCGGTCGAAGTGACGCAAGAGGAGGGCTGAGATGCCGAAGATGAAGACAGACAGCGGCGCGAAGAAGCGCATCAAGGTCACGGGCAGCGGCAAGTTGCGCCGTGGCAAGGCGTTCCGTGGTCACCTGATGGAGAAGAAGTCGTCAGTGCGGGCCCGTCGCCTCGGGCGTGAGACTGACATCTCGCCAGCGATCGAGAAGAAGATCAAGCGGATGATGGGCCTGTAGAGAGCGAATGAGTAGAGAGGAACTGACATGGCACGAGTAAAGAGGGCGGTCAACGCCAAGAAGCACCACAAGGCGATTTTGGAAGAGGCGAAGGGTTACTACGGTGACCGCAGCCGCACCTTCCGCGCCGCCAACCAGGCGGTCCAGCACGCGGGCGTGTACGCCTTCCGCGACCGCCGCGCCCGCAAGGGCGAGATGCGACGTCTCTGGATCCAGCGGATCAACGCAGGCACCCGCGCCCACGGACTCAGTTACAGCCGCTTCATCGCGGGACTGAACGCCGCGGGTATCGAGGTGGACCGTCGCATCCTGGCGGACCTGGCCGTGAACGACAGCGCCGCCTTCGCGGCGATCGTCGCCCAGGCCAGCGCCGCACTGGTGAAGTAGGCCATCCTGATCGAGGCGTTGGGGTCGTCACACCAGCGAGTGCGTCGGCTCCGACGCCTGATTCAGAAGCGCTCCCTGCGATGGAGCGAAGGAGTCTGCGTTCTCGAGGGACCTGACCTCATCGACGCCGCCCTCGAGGCGGGCGTGGATTTCGAGGCGCTCTACGTCGACGCCCAGTCGATCGGCGGCGGCGTCGCCGAGACCGTACGAAGGGCCGAATCCAGCGGAGTGCGGGTCTTCGCGCTGGGTCCAGGGGTCCTCGAGAAGATCGCCGACGCGCAGACCCCTCAACCGGTCATCGCGGCGGTGCGGTTCCCCGTCGTTGACGTAGGGGACATCGCGGTCGAAGGACTGACGGTCATCCTGCACGACGTGCGCGACCCCGGCAACGCGGGAACAATCATCCGATCGGCCGACGCCGGGGGAGCCACGGCGGTCGTGTTCACCGGCCAGTCCGTTGACCCGTACAACCCGAAGACCCTGCGCGCGACGGCGGGCTCGGTGTTCCATCTTCCCGTCGCGGTCGCCAACCTCGAAGAAACGCTCGAGCACTTCAAGGGCGGCGGTGCCGACACGTTCGCAACGGTCGTGCGCGGCGGAACGAGCCTTCGCAAGACCGACCTTTCCCGAGCAAGCGTCGTGGTGATCGGCAACGAGGCGAGCGGACTCGACGATGCCACTGTGGCGCGTTGCGACGCCGCGATCACCATCCCCATGGCGGGGCGCAGCGAGTCGCTCAACGCCGCGATCGCTGCGTCGCTCATCATCTTCGAGGCGCTGTACCAGCGCCAAGACGCCACCGCTTCTCCAGCACCTCGTAGCCTTGAAGAGTTATGACCACTTCACCGCTCGACAACCTCGCCGCCCAGACGTCGGAACTCCTCGCCACGGTGGGCGCCCTCTCGTCGCTCGACGCGCTGCGTGAGCAGGAGCCGTTCATCGTGGGGAAGCGATCGATTCTCTCGACGTTGCAGAAGTCCCTTGGCGCCCTCGAACCCGACGCGCGACGAGACGCCGGAGCCCGGCTGCAAGAGGCCCGGCGCATCGTCGAGGCCGCCCTCGAGCTGCGCCGCTCGGAGTTGACCCACGAGGCCCGCGCCCAGCTGCTCGCGGCGGACCGGCTGGACCTCGGTGACGTCGTGGTCACCTCGGTACGCTGGCCGGCCACGACCGGTCATCCGAGCCTCGTCGCCTCCACTCAGCGTGAACTCGAGGACGTCTTCGTCGCCATGGGCTTCACCGTGTCTGAAAGCCCCGAGGTGGAGAGCGACTGGTACAACTTCGAGGCGCTCAACATACCTCCCGCCCATCCGGCACGGGGCATGTGGGACACCTTCTACGTCGACATGGGAGAACCCGAGACCGTGGTGCTGCGCACCCACACCTCGCCCACGCAGGTGCACCTGATGGAGAGCGCGATCGAGCAGGGCACCCTGCCGATCCACTCGGTGATGCCGGGCCGCTGCTACCGCCGCGACACCCCCGACGCCCGCCACCTCGCCACCTTCCATCAGATCGAAGGGCTCGTGGTCGATCGGTTTATCACCTTCGCCGACCTCGCGGGGGTCATCGAGACGTTCACCCGCAAGTACTTCGGTCCGGATATCTCGTCGAGGCTGCGTCCGGCGTTCTTCCCGTTCACCGAGCCGTCGGCGGAGTTCGAGATCACCTGCACCATCTGTCGTGGCGAAGGATGTCGTACGTGCTCGCACACCGGCTGGATCGAACTCGGGGGTTGTGGAATGTTGGACCCGGCCGTGCTCGAGGCAGTAGGCATCGACGGCGACGAGTGGAGCGGGTTCGCGTTCGGATTCGGCATCGACCGCTGTGCGCAGATGCGTCACCAGATCGCCGACATGCGCGCGCTGATCGAGAACGACGTTCGTTTCCTGAGGCAGTTCTCATGAGGATCTCGCTCTCGTGGCTTCGTGAATTCGTCGAACTGAGCGAAACGGCAGAGGAACTACGCCAGATCCTCGATGACCTCGGCCTGGTCGTCGAGGGTATCGAGCACGTGGGCGAGGGTCTCGGGGACGTCGTCGTCGCGCGCATCGATGATATCCGAGCGATCGAGGGTGCCGACCGTGTGCGACTCGTCGTGGTCGACGCCGGCGAGGGCCCCTTGGAGATCGTCTGCGGAGCGACGAACTTCGCGCTGGGTAACCACGTGCCGCTGGCTCCGGTTGGAGCGATACTGCCGGGTGGCTTTGTCATCGCGGAGCGAAGGATGCGCGGCGTCACGTCGAACGGAATGCTGTGTTCGTCGAGCGAGCTCGGCCTCAGCGACGACCACCAGGGACTCATGATCCTGGACGATCTGATCACGCCCCGGGTCGGGCAGGGACTGCTTGAAGCACTTTCGCTCACGCCCGACGTCGTGTTCGACATCTCGGTCGAGGGCAACCGTCCCGACGCGTGGTCGGTCGCCGGGGTCGCGCGCGACCTCGCGACCCGTCTGGACCGCCCGCTGCAGGCGCCGAAGCTCGCCGAACCCGACGAGGGCGAGACCAGCCAGTCGTTCGCCTCCGCCGGCATCGACGCGCCCGACCTCTGCGGAAGGCTCACCGTGTCGGTGCTTCGCGGAGTGAAGGTGGGACCGTCACCTTCGTGGATTGCCCAGCGTCTCCAGACGGCGGGGATGCGACCCATCTCCAACGTGGTCGATGCGTCCAACCTGGTCATGCTCGAACTCGGCCAGCCCACCCACCCCTACGACGCGGCCTTCGTGGCGCGGCGCACACTGCGAGCGCGCCGCGCGCGCAGCGGTGAGGTCCTGACAACCCTTGACGGGGTCGAGCGTGAACTGGCTAAGGCCGGTCGCGGACTCGGCGACACGGGCGAGGACTGCGTGATCGTCGATGGTGACGACAACGTGCTCGGACTCGCGGGCATCATGGGTGGCGCGTCGAGCGAGATCAGCGAATCGACGACCGACGTGCTTCTCGAGGCGGCGTTCTTCGACCCCATGACGATCGCGCGCAGCTCGAAGCGCCACGGACTGCGAAGTGAGGCGTCCAATCGCTTCGAGCGCGGCGTCGATCCCCAGTTGGCTCTGCGAGCTGCCGCGCGCTTCGTTGCGATCCTCCGCGAGAGTGTGCCCGACCTGCGCTGGTTGGCGGGGCCCCTCGACGTGCGAGGCGAGACGCCGGAGACGCCGATGGTCGTGCTGCGAAGCAGTGACGTCGAACGGTCGCTCGGTGTCGCGATCCCCGTGGCGGAAGTCACCCGGATTCTGCAGGGACTGGGATTCGAGGTCCGAACCAGCGCCGAGGACCTGGAGATCGTTCCACCGAGCTCGCGCCTCGACGTGCGCGGTGGCGACGCCGGCCGCGCCGACGTCATTGAAGAAATCGCGCGGATCTACAGCTACCATCGCCTGCCACGCCGCACGCCATCGTGGCCCGAGCCGGGCGGTCTCGACGACCGCCAGAAGCTGCGCCGTCACGTACGCGACGTCATCGTCGACCTCGGGACCATCGAGGCCTGGACGCCCACGCTCGGCAGCGATGCAGACTTTGATCTCCTGTACCCGGGCGTCGAGAGGGTGCGCGTCACCAATCCGCTGGCGTCGGACGAGTCGGTGCTCCGGGCGACCATGATCACCGGCCTCGTGAAGGCGTGGGCGAAGAATGTCGAACGCGGAACCGGCGACGTCGTGCTCGGAGAGCTCGGCATGGTCTTTCACCATCCGGAGGCGACCGAGGGAGCCCGGACCACCAGGGGTGGAGCCGGGGGATCGGTGTCGCTCGAACTCCCACTCGAGAACGAGCGGCTTACCGTCATCCTCGCACGCGAGGACGACGACGCCACGACCGCGGTCGCGTTCTGGTCGGTGCTGGCCGATCGACTCGGCCTCGCCGACGTGGTCGTGCGCAACGATTCGACCGCGCCGAAGGCGTTCCATCCCACTCGTTCGGCGTCCCTGGTGGACCGCGGGTCGGGTGCGGTGCTCGGGCACGTGGGTGAAGTCGACGACCTGCTGATGAGCCAGGTGGCGCCGTCGGGCAGCGCGCGGCGCCTCGGGGTGCTCGACGTCGACGTCGACGCCCTGGCGGACCCGTCGCGGGCGACACGCCGTGACCATTTCGCCCGGGTACCGAGCCGCTACCCCAGCGCGGTCGTCGACCTTGCGTTCGTCACGCCCTCGCGGGTGCACGCCCAGGACCTCGCCCACGCACTTCGAAACGCCTCCGAACTCGTTGAGGACGTGCAGCTGTTCGACGTCTACCTGGACGCGAGCCTTCCCGAGGGTACGCGCAGCCTGGCCTTCAACGTGCGCTTCAGCTCGGACGAGCGGACTCTCAACGAAGCCGAAGTCGCCAAGGCCCGAGAGACGTTGATCTCGGCCGCTGCGGACCATGGCGCGGTGCTGCGATAGCCGGTCGGCGAGACGTGGCTCGATTAACTTGAGCTCATGATCGAATTCGTGCCGCTCACCAATCAGGGGCGACGGTTCACGATCGAGATCCCGGTGCGACTCAGTGACACGAATCCGGCGGGCGCGTTGCGCCTTGACGGCATCGCTCGCTATCTTCAGGACGTCGCGACCGACGACTGGGACGACACGGGCATCGTGTCAACCGACACCTGGGTGGTGCGTCGTACGTCGATCCGCCAGGTTGCGGACGGGTGGCCGGTGTTGAAGGACAACCTCACCCTCACCACGTGGTGCGGGGGAGTGGGGGCCGCCTGGGCGGAACGGCGAACGAACATCTCAGTCAACGGAACGCTGTTGCTGGAGGCGGCGGGCCTGTGGGTCCCCGTTGACCCATCAGGCCATCCGGTCCGCGTGCAGCCCTACTTCTATGAGGTGTTCGGTGAGGCCATTGGGGGACGCAAGGTCTCGGGACGGGTCAAGGTGACGTCGCCGCCAGCCGATGCGCTGCGGCGGCCTTGGCCCCTGCGTCGCGCGGACCTCGATGTCGTGGGCCACGTCAACAACGCGGCAGTGTGGCAGGCCGTCAGTGAGGTGGTCGACGTGCCGGTGCCCTTCGTGCAGGTGACCCATCACGGGCCCGTCGAGGCCGGTCACGAAGTGAGCATGGCCCGGGTGCCCGGCGCCCTATGGCTGCTCGTTGACGACGAGGTGCGCGTCGCTGTCGAATACTCGCTCTAGGCCCCTCGTCGACGCTCTCGAGCTGGTCGCGAAGTACGACCCGACGAGCACCAGCGGGAACCCGAGTGTGATCCCGACGGTGAGAGGCTCGTGCAGGATGATCACGCCGAGCACGACAGCGAGGGCGGTGTTCACGTAGGGCACGACGGTCGCGCGCGTTGAACCGACTTCCTTGATGAGTTCGAAGAAGGTGAGAAAGGCGCCGCACGTGCACACGACCGACAGGACCGCGACGCAGCTGATCGTCTCGCCCGAGATGTGCGCGGGCCAGTGGGCGATGCTCCAGGGAATCCAGCAGACCGCGACGAACGCGGCCGCGCCGGCGACCACGGCCGGACCTGGGACGTGGGTCAGCTTGGTCGCGAGGATGATCGGGCCAATGGTGTAGCCGAGGCACACGATCATGAGGAGGCCAATCCACGTGATCGAGCCGCCCTTCAGATCAAGGCCCACGAGCAGTGCCACGCCGACCGCGCCGATGAGCAGGCCGGCGTAGCGGCGGGGGCTGATGTGGTCCTCGGTGCGTCGTATGCGCTGGGCGAGCACCGACAAGAGCGGGACCGCGCAGATCAGCAGGCTGGTGAGCGAACTGGTGAGGTGCTGCTCGGCGCTCGCCATGAAGTACCAGGGGACGCCGAACTCGACGACGCCGAAGATCGCTATCCACATGAAGTTCCGCACGAGCATCGAGAACTGCTTGCGACCGACCACCAAGGGCATCAGCAGGATTGCCGCGGGACCGGTGCGCCCGAGCACGAGCACGCCGGGGTCCAAATGGCGCACGGCGATACGAATCAGCAGGTAGGGAATGCCCCAGAACACGGCCATACCCGTAAAAAGAAGCCAACCGCGCCGCGACATGGGCCCAGTCTATCCGCCGGTGCCCGTTTTGCACTTTTGTGTCTCGGTGTGCATAAAATGGCAACATGCGTGTCGGAATTGTTGGAGCGACGGGTTATGCCGGGCTAGAGGTGCTGCGTCTATCGGCGTCGCACCCCGATCTTGACGTGGTGATCGCGACGGGAGAGTCGAACGCCGGCAAGGGCGTTGCGCAGTTCGCGCCGGCGCTCGCCGGTCTCTTCCCAGATCTCACGTTCGCTACGACCAACGACGCGCTTGAGTGCGAGCTTGACGTCGCCTTTCTCGCGTTGCCGCACGGGCTCAGTCAGAGTCTGGTGCCCACACTCCTCGAACGCGGCGTGCAGGTCGTGGACCTCGGCGCCGACTATCGACTGAAGAGACCTTCGGACTACCTCGACTGGTACGGCGAGCGACACCGGTCCGAGGAACTGCTCGGCGAGTCGGTCTACGGCCTCGTCGAGCGCCACCGTGACGAATTGGTGGGTGCCCGGTTGATCGCCGTGCCCGGCTGCTACCCGACCGCGAGTTCACTCGCGCTTGGACCGTTCCTCGACCGCGGACTTGTCGCCAATGACGGCATCGTCGTCAACGCGCTCAGTGGCGCGTCGGGAGCCGGACGGGCCACAAGTGACCGGCTCCACTTCTCGCGCCTCGCCTCGAACGCCGAGGCCTACGGTCTGCTCAGTCATCGCCACACCGTCGAGATACAGCAGGAGATTGGCGCGGAGTTGCTCTTTACGCCGCACTTGGTTCCGGTGAGCCGGGGCATGCTCGTGACCGCCTACGCGAGGGTCGCCTCGCCGACGCTGACGAGTTCGCAGGTGATGGACATGTTGGGTGAGACCTACGCCGACGATCCGTTCGTCGTGGTCACCGACGAGCCGCCCACGTTGAAGGACCCCGTGGGCAGCAATCTTTGTTTCGTGAGCGCGCGGGTCGACGAGCGCACGGGTTGGCTCGTCGCGATGAGTTCACTCGACAACCTCATCAAGGGCGCCGCGGGACAGGCAATCCAGGCGTGGAACGTGGCGACCGGGAGGAGCGAAACGCTGGGACTCCCGCTGAGCGGCGTGACGCCGTGAAACGGCTCGTCGTCAAGATCGGCGGGCACGCGCTTGACTCGCTCAAGCCCGACGCGCGGGTGCTGCGCGACCTCGCCGCGGACATCTCGTACCTCACGCAGGAAGGAACGGACGTCGCGCTCGTGCACGGCGGCGGCCCCCAGATCGCGAGTCTCCTGTCGAACGTGGGGCTCGAGAGCCGGTTCCACGAGGGGCTGCGCATCACCGACGAGCCCACGATGGACTACGTCGCGATGGCGCTCGCGCACGTCAACCTGCTCATCACGGCGGCGTTGAACCTGTGCGGTCTTTCGTGCGTAGGCCTCTCGGGTGCCGACGGCAGCCTTTTCCGCTCTTGTTCGCTCGGCGAGCCGTGGTTGCGCGCCGGCGCCACGCCGCACGTGCGAAGCGACGTCGTCACGTCGCTCTGGGCGGGCGGCTTCAGCCCGGTCATAAGTTCCATCGCGGTCGATTCTTCAGGCGAACTGCTGAACTGCAACGCCGACACCGCCGCCGGCGCACTCGCCGCCGCGCTCGGGGCCGACGCGCTGGTGCTCTTGAGCGACATAGACCAATTGAGGACCGACGCGGACGACCCGACGACGGCGCTCGAGCGCGTTAGCGCCGACGAGGTGAGGGGGCTGATCGACTCGGGTGCTGCGCGTGATGGGATGCGCCCGAAGATGAGCGCCGCGCTGGACGCGCTCAACGCCGGGGCCGCACGGATCATCATGGCGAACGGAACGCGTCCGCACGCACTTCGAAATGCGCTTTCCTCGTCGGTCGCCACCACCGAGGTGGTCCGATGAGCCGCCACTTCACGAGCATCGAGCAGCAGTCGACGAGCGACCTCGCCAGGATCTACGAACTAGCGGTCTCGACGTTCGATGACGAGACGTTGAAGGGACAGGGCGTCGCCCTCGTCTTCGAACGACCAAGCCTTCGCACGCGCGCGTCCAGTTCGTCGGCGGTGCACGAGCTGGGTGGATACGCCACGTTCTTCAGCGACGAGGAGGTCGGTCTCGACAGCCGCGAGTGCGCGGAGGACATCGGTCGGACCCTGCAGCAGATGTACGCCATCTGCGCCATGAGGGTGCGCGACCACTCGGTCTTGGACCGGATGCGCAGCGCCACCAACGGTGAGATGTCCCTGATCAACCTGCTGAGCGACGTCGCCCATCCCACCCAGGCCGTCGCCGACGTGCTCACGATCGCCGAGAGGTTCGCCGGCGGTGACACGTCCAAGCTGGCCGGGCTCGAGGTCGCGTATGTGGGTGACGCCACGAACGTCACGCGCTCACTCGCCGTCGCGTTGCTGCGCCTCGGCGTCAATGTCACGGTCGGCGCGCCCGAGGGCTACCAACTCGCGGAGGGCGGCGAGGAGGATCCCGGCGCGGTCGCCGGGGGCGGCACGCTTCGCCTCACCGATTCCCCCACCGATGCAGTGGGCAACGCCGACGTCGTCTACACCGACGCCTGGGTCTCGATGGGCTTCGAAACCGAGACCGAGCGACGACGTCACGACCTCGCGGCGTTCCGCGTAGATGAGACGCTGATGAAGGCGGCCAAGGCGACCGCGGTGCTGCTGCACTGCTTGCCGGCGCACCGCGGCGACGAGATAACCAATGAAGTGCTCGATAGTGAGAGGTCGCTCGTGTGGCGCCAGGTATTCCATCGCCGTTCGGCGATGCGGGGCGTCTTGCGATGGATAAAAGAGGATGGACAATGACTAAGACTCAGCGCCAACATCGAATTGGCGAATTGATAGAGCGAGAGGTCATCTCGACCGCCGCCCAACTGGTGACTCGCCTGCAGTCAGAAGGCATCACCGCGACCCAGGCCACGGTAACCCGAGACCTCCAGGAACTCGGCACGATCAAGGTTCGAGACGAGCACGGCACGCGACGGATCGTGGTCGCGACCGCGGCGAAGTCGAGCCCCGCGCCTCTCGATCACCTTCGCCGGATGATGGGCGAGTGGGTTGTCTCGGTGGAGAGCTCGGCGAACCTGGTGGTCGTTCGCACACCGCCCGGCTGCGCTCACGTCGTCGCTTCGGCGCTTGACCGCAGCGCCCTTGACGGCGTGCTCGGCAGCGTGGCGGGAGATGACACAATCTTGGTAATAGCGACCGAGGATCGCGGCGGGCTTTCGCTCGCGCGCGAGTTTCGTGCGCTCGCCGGTCTCGATGAGTTGACGGTGTCAACAGTGAAAGGTAGTTAGTGATGGCAAAGCGTGTGGTACTCGCCTACAGCGGTGGACTTGATACTTCGGTGGCGGTTCGTTGGATGATCGAGGAGTGGGGTGTCGAGGTGGTCTGCGTGCTCGTCAACGTCGGCCAGGACACGGAGAGCTCCGAGAACTTCGACGACATCAGAGCCCGCGCCCTCGCGGCGGGCGCCCTGGACTGCGTGCTCGTTGACGCCCGTGACGAGATGGCCGAAGGGTTCTGCGCCAGCGCCATCTACGCCAACGCGCGTTACGAAGGGAAGTACCCCTTGGTGTCGGCCCTGTCGCGACCCGTGATCGTGCGTCACCTCGTCGACCAGGCCCGCAAGTTCAACGCCACCGCCGTGGCGCACGGCTGCACCGGCAAGGGTAATGACCAGGTCCGCTTCGAGGTGGGGACCCACGCCCTGGCGCCGGACCTCGAGGTGCTGGCGCCCGCCCGAAACTGGGGGCTCACGCGCGCCGACTGCATTGACTACGCCGAGAAGTGGAACATCCCCATCAAGGCCACGAAGGAAAAGATCTACTCGATTGACGAGAACCTCTGGGGTCGCGCCGTCGAGTGCGGGGCCATGGAGGACCCGTGGGCCGCTCCTCCCGAAGAACCCATGACGCTCACCCGCGTGAGGAACACCGAGCCGGTCGAACTGACCATTAGTTTCGCCGGAGGGCTCCCCGTGGCGATCGATGGCGTTGCGATGTCGCTCGCCGATCTCATCAAGGTTCTGAACGACCGTGCCGGCTCGACGGGTTTCGGGCGTCTCGACATGGTGGAGAACCGCCGCGTGGGCATCAAGAGCCGCGAGGTCTACGAATGTCCCGCCGCCCTCGCGATCATCGCCGCGCACGCCGACCTCGAGGACCTGGTGCTCGAACGCGACGTCCACCACGAGAAGGCCCGCCTGGAGACGAGGTGGGCCGAGTTGGTCTACGACGGGTTCTGGTTCTCTCCGCTCAAGGAGGCGCTCGACGCGTTTATGGCGGACACCCAGCGACACGTGACGGGCGACGTGCGAATGCTCCTGCAGGCGCCGGGCATGATGCGTATCACCGGACGGCGAAGCCCGAAGGCGCTTTACGACCACGGCCTCGCGACCTACGACGCGGAGGACACCTTCCAGCACGCCGACTCCGAGGGCTACGTGAAGATCTACGGACTCGGCGTGAAGACGTGGGCGGCGCGCCAGGGCGCGAAGAACGCGACGCCCCCGAGCTCATGACCCTCTGGAGCGGGCGGTTCTCGACCTCAATGGACAAGACCCTGTGGGATCTTTCGGAGAGTTACTCCTTCGACCACGTCTTGTACCACCACGACATCGAAGGCACCAGGGCCCACGTGCGTGGTCTGCAGCACAGCGGACTCTTGAGCGAGGAGGAACTCGAGCAACTGCTCGTCACGTTGGACGACATCGAGGCCGAGTTCGACCGGGGCGTGTTCGTGCGGTCGGGTACCGACGAGGACATCCACACGGCGATCGAACGCCGCGCTACTGAACTGGCGGGTGCGGTCGGGGCGAAGATCCACACGTCAAGGAGCCGCAACGACCAAGTCGCCACGACCCTTCGCCTCTTCACCCGCGACGCGCTGGTCGAGGTCGCCTCGGCGACGCTGCGCCTGGTGGAGGCCCTGCGTGAAACAGGCGAGAGGAACCCCGGAGCGTACCTGCCGGGCTACACGCACTTGCAAAGGGCCCAACCGGTGCTGTTGACGCACCACTTGAACGCCCACGCGTGGTCGTTGCTTCGAGACGTGGACCGTCTGGCCGATAATCGCGCCCGGATGAACGTCTCGCCCCTCGGCGCCGGAGCGCTGGCGGGTACGTCGCTCGGCATTGATCCGGCCTTCACTGCGCAGTTGCTCGGGTTCAGTGAACCGTTCGCGAACTCCATGGACGCCGTGAGCGATCGGGACTTCGTCGCAGAGACCCTGTTCGACCTCGCGATGATCGGCGTGCACCTGTCGAGGATGGGCGAGGAACTGGTTCTGTGGACGAGCGCGGAGTTCGGGTTCGCGGCTCTGGGCGATGATTTCACGACCGGCTCGTCGATGCTGCCCCAGAAGAAGAACAGTGACGTTGCCGAGCTCGCCCGTGCCAAGAGCGGGAGGCTGGTCGGCAACCTCATGGGGTTGCTCGTGACGTTGAAGGGGCTGCCGCTCTCGTACAACCGCGACCTGCAAGAGGACAAGGAGCCGCTCTTCGACTCGCTGCGTACCGTGCTGCTCGTGCTCGAAGCCCTGGCGGGCGCGTACCGCTCCCTGTCGTTCAACGCGTCAAGGGCAGCCGAGGCGGCCGATGATCCCTTCCTGGTCGCAATCGATATCGCGGAGAAGCTAGTGGAAGAGGGAGCCCCGTTCCGTCAGGCCCACGAGGAGGTGGGCAAGCTGGTCGGAGAAGCGGTCGCGGCCGGAGTCTCATTGCGCGACGTGGTCGCGACGGATGAGAGGTACTCGCGTTTCGTCGACCTGTTCGATCAGGGCACGGCGCTCTCGCAACGACGCTCACCCGGCGCGTCGGGTCCGGACGCGGCGTCAACGCAGGCGGCCCGGCTGCGAAGCGCGACCGAAGCATTGGTCAGGCGGCTGGAGCCCTAAGCCCTTTCGTGTCACACCCTCGGGTGATGCTGGAGGTGCCACGAACGTGGCTGACTTCGAACCTACAGTGAGGACACATGACCCAACGCCTCTTGACCCCGTCGAAAATCACGGCGTGGCTTGAGTGCGCGCACTTCCTCTCGCTGAGAAACCAGGCCGACGCAGGCACCCTCGTATTGGCGCGCACGCACATGGGTTCGCTCGCCGAGCTGCTGGTGGAGAAGGGCCAGACGCACGAGCGCAACTGCCTTCAGGACCTGGAGAACCAGGGCCGCTCGGTCTACCAGGTGCCCGGACGCAACCCTGATGAGTCGTTCGAGCAGTGGGTACGTCGCGTTGGCAACCCGATGGAACGCGGCTACGACGTCATCTACCAGATGCCCTTCGCGCACGAAGGGATCAGGGGTATCGCCGACTTCCTAAACCGCGTCGACGACCCTGAGCCCGGCTACGCCGCGTACGAGCCGATCGACGCCAAGCTGGCCCGGTCCGAAGGCAAGCCCGGACACGTCCTGCAGCTCTGTTTCTACGCCGATGCCATCAACGAACTCACCGGACTGGCGCCGAGGTCCATGCACCTCTGGCTCGGCACCGGCATCCAGGAGTCCCTGCTCGTAGAGCAGTTCGGCCCCTACTGGCGCAGACTGCGACACCAGTTGAGTGAACTTCTCGATCAGGAGGTCTCATTTAGCACCAGGCCCCGACCATGCGATCACTGCGATTACTGCGAGTTCAAGGAGCGATGCGAGAACGAGTGGCGCGGTGACGACTCGCTCGTCTACGTCGCGAACATCCGCCCTCCCGAACGCGAGGCGCTGGAAAGGGCCGAGGTTCGAACGGTGGCCGAACTCGCGCGGCGAAAAGAGCCCGTGGCGAACGTGCACGACGAGAACCTCAGCCGTCTCGTGCGCCAAGCCGCGCTCCAGATCCGCTCACGCGCGAACCCGACGTCGCCTCCGGCATTCGAGCTCGTCGAACCCGCCGAGGACCCGGTCTTCGGACACGGATTCAGCCTGCTTCCGCGCCCCGACGACGGCGACATCTTCTTTGACTTCGAGGGGCACCCCTTCTGGACGCCACAGGATGACCTCTTCTTCCTCAGCGGGCTCTACTTGAAGGACCCGAGCGGGGAGTGGACCTACGACGCGAGGTGGGCGCACGACCTCGACCAGCAACGCGCGATGATCAAGGATTTGGTGGAGTTCTTCGCCGCGCGACGCGAGGCTTTCCCTGGAATGCACGTCTACCACTACAACCACACCGAGAGGTCCTCGCTCGAGCGCTTGACCAGGGGCACCGAGTCCGAGCGGCTCCTCACGTCGCTCGTGGACAGCGGGCTGTTCGTCGACCTCTTCGTCGTCGCACGCAACGCGGTGCTCGTCGGCACAGAGTCGTACGGGTTGAAGCATCTCGAGCAGCTCACGGGGTTCACCCGAACCGGTGGGATCGAGCAGGGCGCGGGTGCGGTCGTCGAGTACGAGGAGTACATGAAGACGAACAACCAGACGCTTCTCGACGAGATCGCGGACTACAACAAGGACGACGTGATGGCGACTCTGTCGCTGCGCGACTGGCTCGTGTCACTTCGACCCGCAGATCTGGAATGGCGCGAGGCGATCTTCGAGATGGACATGCCCGAGCTCGACACCGACGAGATCGTCGAGGAGCTCAAGAAGTTCGGCGAGCAGAGTCCTGAGCACCTTCTGGCCGAACTCCTCAATTACTGGCGCCGCGAGCGATCGGCCAACGTGACTCCGAAGTTCGCCGAGGCCGCGTCGGACTTCGCTTCGCTCTACTCGGACCGCGACTTCATCGCCAACCTCAAGTTCCTTGGCTTCGAGGAGGTCACGGGCAGGAGCGGCGAGACGGTGAAGAACGCGGTCTTCTCCTGGCCCGAGCAGTTGGTCGACTCCGCCTTCAGAACCAAGAAGAGCGTGCTGTTCACCGGGGTCGGCGTCGAGCACGGCTACGGGTACTTGCCCAGTATCGACTTCGACAAGCACGAGTTGCGGATGCGCTGGCGCGATCATCATGAGGAATCTGGCGGGATGCCTCTCGTGATGACCCTTGACGACTACGTCTCGCCGCGCGAGAAGCCCGGCGTCCTGTTCCACCTCGCCGAGCAGATCCTGCATCCCGATCCGGCTGATCCGCCGAGCAGGGTCTCGATGGCGCTGCTCGCGCGCGAGCGTCCGCGATTCGGCGAGGGCCACGGGCCTCGCGACGGCCTGTTCACTGACAACCTCGACGATACGCTCAAGTGGGTTGGCCACCTCGACGAGAGCTATGTCGCCATCCAGGGCCCGCCAGGCACCGGCAAGACGTACAGCGGTTCTCACATCATCTACGAACTCATCAAGGCCGGAAAACGCGTCGGCATCACGGCGATGAGCCATTCGGTGATAGACAACCTCTTCAACGCGACCTACGAGGTCTTCGCGGCGAAGGGAGAGCTGGGTCTCTTGAGGGCACTGCGTCGCGACACCAAACCCAAGGTCGGCGCGCTTGAGGGAGTGAAGTACGAGAAGTCGGGAACCAGTCCCGAGACCGACACCTACAACCTGATTGGCGGGACGACGTGGTTGTGGTCGCGACCAGGGATGCGGCCGTATCCGGTGGACTATCTCGTCATTGACGAGGCGGGTCAACTCGCGCTCGCTGATGCGTTGGCGTCGGCGAACGCGGCTCGAAACTTGATTCTGCTGGGCGATCCGCTCCAGCTTGCGCAGGTCTCCCAGGCGGAGCATCCTGGTGGCTCGGGAGCGAGCGTGCTCGAGCATGTGCTCGCCGAACACGTGACAATCCCTAGTTGCGATGGCGTGTTTATCTCCGTAACCCGCCGGATGCATCCGGACATCTGCTCGTTCATCTCCAGCCAGATCTACGAGGGACGACTCACAAGCCACGCGAGTTGCGCGAGCCAGTCCACCGAGTTCGGGACGGGACTGCGCTGGTTGCGCGCGCACCACGCCGAGCGCTCAACCGAGTCGGTGGAGGAGGCCCAACTCGTGGCGACGCAGATTTCGACGATGCTCGGCACGCGCTGGATCAATCAACACGGCGAATCGAAGGTCTTGGCCGGGCTGGATTTCATGGTGGTCGCTCCCTACAACGACCAGGTCCGCCTCCTTCGTCAGAGGTTCGATGAAACGCCGGGACTCGAGCGGGTGCAGGTTGGCACGGTTGACAAGTTCCAGGGACGAGAGGCTCCCGTGGTCTTCTTCACGATGACGACCTCGTCGGGAGAGGACATGCCGCGCGGACCGGAGTTCCTGTTCTCAAGGAACCGGCTCAACGTTGCGGTGAGTCGCGCGCGGTGCTTGGCGTATCTGGTCTGCACCGAAGAACTGCTCAACTCGCGGGCGAGATCCATCGAGGAGATGCGACTGATCGGAACACTCAGCGCCTTCGTCGAGTACTGCGAGAGGTGATGACGCGCCCGAGACGGGCGTGGGCACCTGGACTTTGGGACGGGTTCGCGAAACGGGTCCATCGAGGCTTTGACGCGAACCGCGCCGGCGGCCGGTTCGTCGCGTCGGGTTTGCGCCGCCAACCGCTCGAAACATCCCGATGCCGGCTACAAAAGGCATTTCGCCCCTAACTCATCCGGCGCAGCGGGACGATAATGAGGGTGGCGCCAGTGGGCGCGGGAGGTGCATGATGCGGACCAAGCCGGCGTCGCCTGTGAGCCGGATGCTCGTGGCCGCGCGGTGGGGGATTTCGCGATGAGCAATGTCATAGAGGTCTGCAACTTGACCAAGAGATTCGGGAGACTCGTCGCTGTCGACGACATCAGTTTCAACGTCGAAGAGGGCGAGATTTTCGGGCTGCTGGGCGAGAACGGCGCCGGAAAGACGACCACCATTGAGATACTCGAGGGGTTCCAGAAGCCCGACCGGGGCTCGACCTCGGTGCTCGGGATCGACCCTCGCCACGGCCACCGTCACTGGCGTGACCGCATCGGGCTCGTGCTGCAGGAGTCGGAATTCGATCCACTGCACACGGTGGGCGAGACCCTGGGGCTCTTCGCCAGTTTCTTCTCGAATCCGCGCGACGTCATGGAGACGCTCGCCATGGTCGGTCTGAGCGACAAGGTGAACGAGCGCGTGGGAAGGCTTTCGGGCGGTCAGAAGCGCAGGGTCGACGTGGCTCTTGGGATCATCGGGCATCCGGAACTTCTCTTCCTCGACGAGCCGACGACGGGCTTCGATCCAGTCGCCCGACGGGAGTTCTGGACGGTCATCGAAGGACTGCGTGAGACGGGCACCGCGATCGTGTTGACCACCCATTACATGGAAGAGGCGGAACGGCTCTGCGACCGCCTGGCGATCATGGCGAAAGGCCAAATCGTTGCGGAAGGAACGTCCTCCACGCTCATCAGCGCGCTCGGCGCCACGACCATCCGCTTCGAGCTCCCGCGCGACGTCGAAGCCTCGATGTTGTGCGCAATCGCGGGAGTGGATTTCATTGTTCGCGACAACATTGCTTCTACGCTGCTGGGCGAAGGCGTTCCGGATGTGCTACTTCGACTCTTGACATGGTCGAAATCGAGCGGCACCGAGTTGATCGGTCTCGAAGTGGTACGTCCGACGCTGAATGACGTGTTCCTTGGCGCGACGGGACGTGACGAATGAGATTCATCCGGCTCAGCTTGGCCCAAGCGATCTACAACCTGCGCGCCTACCTTCGAAGTGCCCGAACGGTCCTGCTCGGCATCATCATGCCGGTGGGGTTGCTCGTCATCCTCAGTTGGGTCTTCGCCCACCAAGGCGAGATCGCCGCGGCCGCGGGGTACCAGATCAGCGCGATCGCGTTCTACGCGGGCGGGCTGACCGCGTACGGACTGATGCTCGGAACCTTTACCGGGGTCATGGTCGCGGTCGTGAGTGCTCGTGAGGCCGGGTGGCTGAAGAGGTTCCGGGCATCCCCAATGCCTCCCGGGTCCTATCTCGCCGGTCAGATCATCTTCAACGTAGTGATATCGCTTGCGCTCGTCGCGGTAATGATGGCCATCGCGGGCTTGGTCTACGGTCTGCATCTTCGAGCTATCTCACTCTTCGCCGTCTTTTGCTACGCGCTGCTCGGCGTGTTCTGCTTCACCGCGATCGCCCTGGCGATCACGCGGGTCATCACGACGCCAGAGATGGGCTCCTCGGTCGGTCCGTTCGTGACGATCACCCTCAGCTTCACGAGCGGCGTCTTCCTGCCACCCGACCTGATGCCGCACTGGCTCGTGAGCGTGTCGAACTACCTCCCGCTCGAGCCCCTCGCGCAGTCCATGCAAAGCGCGCTCGCGAAGCAGTCCGGCAGCGGATTCGAACTGCGCGCGTTCATCGTGCTCGGGATTTGGGGAATAGTGAGTTTCATCGTGGCGCGATGGAGCTTCACCTGGCAACCCCTTCGTCGCTGACCTTGGAGGGGGCGAACCGACGTTGAAGGGCCAGGCCCAAATCAATCCCTGGCGGGGGAGCAGACTTCCGTTAACGTCGCAACGGGGACCTCGAGAAGGTTGGAACCGTGACCGGTGAAATGATTGCGATCGGCGCCGTCATCATCGTGCTGCTTGTGATCGTCGCGCTGGTGATGCTTCCCCTGTTCTGCATCATCGACGCCGCAACGCGCCAGTCGACTGACTTCGAGGCCGCCGACAGCAACAAGACCCTCTGGATTGTCCTGCCGTTCATCTTCGGTCTGCTCGCCGCAATCGTCTACCTGGTAGCCATTCGACCCAAGGTGATCGCCGTCGGTAACCACCGCTAGGAAGTGCGGACCATCGGGTCCGATGGGTCGGCTCCGCAATTCGTGAAGTTTTTCGCGAAATCGGTCCGAAATGCGTTTCTAGCCACTCCGCTCCTGCTATTCTGTAAATCCCACCCCAGAGACGGCGGCCCAGTGCATTTGCACCGAGGCAGACCGCGCTGATAAGGTAGGCATCCCTGTAGTTAAGGAAACTTAACTACGGATTCGACGGAGAAATCCCGAGATGGTGTACTTCGCACCTCCGACTTCGGTCGTGTGTGTTGTCGCTCCTTGAAAACGGAAGAACGAGAGCCAAAAGCCAGTACGGGCGACGATGGACGGATCTAACCGGACGCGTCGTTCGTCAAAAGAAGTAAGTAGTAGGCAACGAGACCACCCCGTGGAAACTCGTTGTTGTCAGGTGAGTATTAGAGTCACTCATCTGGCTCTCTGATTCGTAGGGAACTTCGGTTCTTGAAAGATCTTGATGGAGAGTTTGATTCTGGCTCAGAATGAACGCTGGCGGCGTGCTTAATACATGCAAGTCGAACGGAATCCAAGGAGCTTGCTCCTGAAGATTCAGTGGCGAACGGGTGAGTATCACGTGAGCAACCTGCCCCGAAGATTGGGATAACACCGGGAAACCGGTGCTAATACCGAATACCCTTCAATGGTCGCATGACCGATGAAGGAAATGTTTTTTCGCTTTGGGAGGGGCTCGCGGTCCATCAGCTTGTTGGCGGGGTAATGGCCCACCAAGGCAACGACGGATAGCTGGTCTGAGAGGACGATCAGCCACACTGGAACTGAGACACGGTCCAGACTCCTACGGGAGGCAGCAGTAGGGAATCTTGCGCAATGGACGAAAGTCTGACGCAGCAACGCCGCGTGAGGGACGAAGGCTTTCTGAGTTGTAAACCTCTTTCGACAGGAACGATTGTGACGGT
>Ga0182014_10000902_pt1 | contig 40540 bp, 32 predicted proteins | sample 612S2DmetaG_FD_120489 | JGI IMG/M metagenome (GOLD analysis project Ga0182014, IMG submission 120489) | Permafrost microbial communities from Stordalen Mire, Sweden - 612S2D metaG | ecosystem: Environmental > Terrestrial > Soil > Wetlands > Permafrost | place: Sweden: Stordalen | collected... | reverse complement strand
TGCAGATCCTGGGCCACACTCAGGCCGAATCCATGGGACACATCGAAGGACGACGGGCCTCTCTCCGGGTGTGTGTCGTAAGGGTTCTGCGGAAATCCCTGCGCCACCGCTCCCGTCGAACCTGTACCGCCAATCACCGAGCTGGTGTCATCGATGGACTTGCTCCACGTATAGCTCGCCTGAATACCTGGCCCGCCGCGCGGAATAGTACCGGAGAGCGAAGTCTGTAACGCGTGATAGTTGGAGTGTGCGGTTGCCGTGATTTCGTTTTCCGACCCGAAGCCGCCGATCACATTGCCGCCGCTATCGAACCTGGTGAGGGGTGCGGATGCTGGATCGGCGCCCGAATATGCATTCGGAAAGCTGGTGCGTGGGAGCTTTACGCCCACTGTGCCCACATAGCTCGCATCCGCAGTCAGGTTCCCGAACTTGCGCTCCAGACCTGCCGTGAAGGTGTAGAGCGTGGCGTTGCCGAAGTTGCGATCGATGCCGGAGAGAATGAGATCGCTCACAACGTGGCCCTTCGTGAGGGATGCCACGTCCTGCTCATAGCGATCGACATCCATTGGAGTGTTTGGCGCAACTGTGTTGGTGCGCCCGCCCGGGAATATATCGGCGCCCGCCAAAGTGTAGGCGCGCGGCAACTGCGCTGGCGTAATTTGAAATCCGTACGAGATGGGCGCATTCGGGGCAGACAGCAGCCGCGGCATCACCGCAAACGGCGTCGAGCCAGTTAGAAAATTATCCTGCCAGGGATTCGGCGGAATCACAGTAATCGCGCCGCCGGCATGAGCCTGCAGTTTGTCGGAAACCTGCCAGGCCGCCTGGATGCGCGGGCCCCACCCCTTCCAGGGGGTCCGGTACCCAGGCTGTGGATTCACCACGTATTCTTGCGTGCCGTTCGCAATCATGAACCCCGCGGTTCGCCTGGCGCGCTCGCTGATGGGCGTGTAGAGTTCCCAGCGAACCCCGTAGTCAAGCGTGAAGCGGCTGTTCACCTTCCAGGTATCCTCCACGTATGCATCGACATTGTTGCGGCTGATTGCTGCCGGACCAATGTGCTCTCCGCTCGAAAAATAAGGTGGCGCAACCGACACGGTATAGGCGAAGGGGCTGCCAATCAGAAAACTGGAGAGCGTGTCAGGAAATGCGTCCCCTGCGTAGAGATTGTGGGCGCTGTTGTTCTTTGCCCTTATCACAGGCAAGCCACTGTTCGCGGCTCCAGGAACATACGCGGCGCCTCCACCAAAGTCGTATTCGCCGTTCGCACTGATGCCGAAATATGTGGTGTCGCGGTTCATGCGGATCTCGCCGCCCGCCTTGAAGGTATGCCTTGCGGTAGAGAAGACGGCATTTTCGCGGAGCTGAAAGAGATTTCCATAGGCCTGCATCACCGTTCCGGCCGCGGAGTTGATCGCTTCAAGCAGCCCATCGTTGAACTTGACCGCCGGGTCAGTTAGGTTGGCCGTGGGAAACCCTGGCGTGGAGCGCTGAATGCTCAGCGACGACTCCAGCGTGAGCCGCGGCGAAAACTCGTGCGCATAAGTGCCCACCACGTTGCGCTCGCGGTCGATGTATTGAACTCCAAACGAAGGATCGATCGCCGTCTGATCGGGATTTGTGGTCGGCCCGCTCAGATTGTCCAGGTTGAAGCGTGCAAAGAACCGATCCTTGGCGGAGAACCTGTGGTCGATGCGCAGCGAAAACTGGTTGGCATCGGTAGCCACTTTGGATGCGGTTGCATAGGTGTGCTGCTGGAACGGGCCCGCCGGATCGTTGGGCAACGGATAGCGCGCCAACACCTTCGCAATCCCCGCATCCACGGGAACCGACAGCGTATCCACCGATCCATCGGGATAGGTCACCGTATCCTGCCCCGTGCGCTCGGTTGCCGTGGGCACCGGCATCACCTGCGTGGTCCCCAACACCTGCCGAAAGCCCTGGTACTGCGCAAAGTAGAAGGTGCGGCTGCGGCCGTCGTATACGTGCGGAATGAACACAGGCCCGCCATTGGTAAAGCCGAACTCGTTCCGACGGAAGGGTGGAATCCTGCCTGGATAGGCCAGCGTCGCGTGATCGAAGTAGTTGCGCGCATCGAAGGCCGAGTTACGCACGAACTCGAAGAACGATCCGTGAAAACCGCTGGCGCCGGACCGCGTAACGATGTTTGTGAACCCCGCGGCGCCGCGGCCGATCTCCGCAGGCATCCAGCCCGAGCTGGACTGAATCTCCTGCACCGCATCCACATTGAAATTGGAGAAGGTTGCCCCGCCCATCTCCGGATCGCTGATGTCGGCGCCGTCCATGGCAAAGACCGCTTCCACGCCGCGCTGTCCGTTGATGGCAAACTGGGCCGTGAAGTTGGTAGCCCCGTTGGCGTCCGTCATGGTGCCGGCGGCCAGCAGCAGCAGGGTGCTGAAGTCGCGCTTGTTCAGCGGCAACTCGCTCACCGCCTGGCTTGACAGCTCCTCGCCTCCGGTCGCGGCCTGACCTTGAAGTGTGGCGATGGTGATTTCAGCACGATCGGAGAGGGTAAGTGCAACAGGTGGAGCGGCTGGCTCCAGGTTGATCGGCTGCGCGTAAATCACCGTGCGGCCTTTGGCCTGAACCGTGAGATGAAACTGACCGGCAGGTAGAGGAGCCAGCCGGAAATTACCATCCGCACCAGTAACCCCTTCAGCCGCAGTGCCTTTATTCGCGAGTCGGACCGTCGCGCCGGGGATCGGAGCGCCAGCGGGGTTGCGCAGCACACCCTGCCAGACGGTCTGCGCGGACTGCTGCGCCAAGACTCTCCCAGCGAATAGCAACAACCCAAGCGCCAGGCTCCAGAATGTCTTCTTTTCCCATCTTGTATTTGAGCTCGAAAAGCTTTGCCGCAATTTAGTTCTCAAGCGAATCAGGCCTTTAGAATCGGAGGTTCGCGGCGTTGGAATAATCTCCCGCGTGCAAAAAGTGCACTCACCGCATTGCTCTGGATTATAGTCTTGCCGGGATTGACATCGGGCGTGCTGCTTACAAGGCTATGTGCCGCCAGACAGCCTTCCCCAGTGCGGCAATTGCGCCGCTCCGCAATCGGAGCCCACCGCCGACGTAAGACTGTTTACCGATGAGAACCGACGAGTTGGCGACAATCCAATCGCTTCGAGTTAATGAGTCCCTTGGTAACTCCTGAATGGATCAAAGGGACCGCCGGCCTCTCGAATTGCTGCTTCGATGGTCTCGTCTTTTATGAAGGAGACCGTAGCGGTAGCATCGTGTTCCGCCGACGCGTCAACATCCACACCTTCACGACCCAAGAACGACCTAACTCTGGGCGCAATTGCTGAAACGTCCCTCACGTACTTGGAATTGAAGACAAGGAGCCTGTATTTGCCAGGAGGCACAAATCGGAAAGCGGTCTCCGGACCAGTCAGCCCGTTTGAATAGCACGACTCTCGCAGTGTCAGACGATTGTCGGCAGGAACAAGAAGTGCGATAGCATCGCTTTGACCGCTTAGAAGACCCAGCACTTTCACAGTGACGTTCGCTGACTTCATACTCACTACTATCGAAATAGGGCTGGGATCATTCGCGCTCAGCTCGAAGTCTTCAGGAGCGAGTTGCCTCGCACCGATCTCAAACACTTCTATCCGCCCTGGCATCGGAAAAACCAACTTATACCGACCAGGCCGTAGGTTCCTAAGCTCAAACCTCCCATCTTTGTCGGGTGCTGCTGAAACATCAGACCCGCCTCTGAGAGGACGAATTTGGAAGGTCAGGGCCTCCACGGGTGTGGCTTCGGGCGGCCTGTCAATGAGATTTAGAGTGCCGGTGACATCGAATGTACTTGCACTCTGGGCAATCGAGGGAAGACATGCGAGCCAGAACAATAAGGCGAAAAGAGTTTTCATGGATCATCTCCGAACCTCTCCATCGTTTCACAAGATTCGGCAAGAAATGAGGTTCGATCGAGTTTGAGAATAGCAATTCCTTTTCGATCGCCGCTTTCGGGAGGTTGACTGCCAATCAGATAGTTGCCGATTGACGAACAAGCCTGCACGCCTTCGGCGTGGATGATGCTGCTCATTCCCTCGGACGGCCCAAGGCAGGATTCGATTGCGTTCGGTGCCCGTTTAACGATGTACTGGGCGGCGAATTCGTTGTATTCGGCAGCGTGCTTTCCCGTTCCACAAAACTCTCTCATTCCTAATGGACTCCCAGCTTCTACACTGTTTTCAGCCCATGCCCGAGCCAGACACGATTCCCGAAGTTAATACCGACACCATCGCCGCCATCTCCACGCCTCCGGGGCGGGGCGGCATCGGGATAGTGCGCCTGAGCGGACCGCAGGCCGTTTCCATCGCCGTTCAACTGGTCAGCCTCCGTCTGCCGTTGGAACACGGACGCGCACGGCTGGCCGACGTGCTCGATGCCGACGTGCTGGATGCCGCTCACGACCCGGCTGAGCGCATTGACGAAGCGCTGCTCACCTGGTTTGCCGCTCCCAACTCCTATACCGCGGAAGATGTGGTCGAGATTGCCGCGCACGGATCGCCTGTCGTATTGGAGATGCTGCTGAACCGTGCAATCGACAGAGGCGCGCGCCTCGCCGAACCCGGCGAATTCACACAGCGCGCCTTTCTCGCCGGCCGCCTCGACCTTACCCAGGCCGAGGCAGTGCGCGACCTGATCGAGGCACAGACACTGACTCAGGCGCGCCTGGCCGCGAGCCAGATGGGGGGTGCGCTGAGCCGCCGCGTCGCGCCCATCAAGCAGTCGCTGGTCGATCTGATCGCCTTGCTCGAAGCCGGCATCGACTTTGCGGAAGACGACGTGGACGTAGCGCCCCAGGCAGAAATTGCTCTGCGCATCGACAGACTGACGCCACCACTGACGTCGCTTGAAGCCTCGTTCGCCCGTGGCCGCATCGTACACGACGGGCTCACCCTGGCCATCGTGGGACGTCCCAACGCCGGCAAGAGCTCTCTCTTCAATCGACTCGTCGAGAGCGACCGCGCCATTGTGACGGCGACGCCCGGCACCACCCGCGACACGGTCACCGAGCGCATTTCGCTCGACGGCATCCCCTTGGAGCTGGTCGACACCGCCGGTCTGCGCGAGAGTCCGCGCGAATATCTGGAGGAGGCGGAGCAGTTGGGAATCCACCGCAGCCGAGAAGCGTTGGCCGACGCGTCCCTGGTGCTCGTGGTCCTGGACGCAACCCAGCCGCTCAACGAAGAGGAACATCGTTTGCTCGGAGCAGTTCAGGGCCGTCCTGCGCTGGTAGCCATCAACAAGAGCGATCTCAAGAAAGTGGATTCTTCCGCGGATGAAATCGCCGGTATTCCCGCCCTCCAGACCTCTGCATTAACAGGCGATGGAATCCCTGCGTTGCGTGAACGCATTCTGGCTCTGGCGACGGGCGGGGCTGCATCGGAGCCTGGCATGTTGACCAGCCTCCGGCACCACCAGGCGATCACGACCGCTCTGTCTGCGCTGGCCGACGCGGCACAGGCCAATGCAGACTCCATCCCCCACGAGATGATTCTGCTCGACCTCTACCGGGCCCTCTGGGCGCTGGACTCCCTGACCGGCCAAACGACCTCGGACGACATTCTCAATCTCATCTTCTCGACCTTCTGCATCGGAAAGTAGATTCGAAACTGTCCGCTCAACCAAGTCAGAATGAGAACGCAGCCTGCAAGAAGATACGCCTGGCCGCCGAACCTGACGAGAACATCCCAGGGGCAAGGCTCTTCGATTGGCCAAAGCTCGGCGAGTTCACTGTGCCGATCGGCTGTCCGCGATCGATGTCGTTGAACAGGTTCAGCGCCTGGGCACTGAAGTTCAGGGAGTATTTGTGGCCGGTGTTGCCGCTCCCGCCCATCATGCCCCCGCCGCCGCCAAAACCACCACCAAAGCCGCCGCCACGCCCACCGCCGCCAAAGCCACCACCACCCGGCGGGGGACCGCCCATACCGGGGCCACCGCCAGGACCACCAGGACCACCGCCGCCGTTGGTGGCTCTGGCCGATTCAAGCGACGGTCCAATGCCGAAGGAACGGCTGACGCGCAGATTCACAGCCACTGCTGCCGGTCCGTTGCCCATGTTGCCGTGGATGACGGTCTCTCCCGGCTGAGGAATGACGTTAAAGCAGCCATAGGCCGTTTGGAAGTACTGTGTGGAATTCGACGTGCAATTGGAGGCCGGCACAATCGACGGCCGGTCGTTAAAGAAGTTGTCCCCGGTCAGATCGTTGGAGGATACGAAGTTGTAGGGCCGTCCAGACTGCGCAATAAGGAATGGGTTGAATACGATGTTGAATGGCCCGGTATAGTTGCCCATCATGAAAACCATGTTCGGCGATGCGAAGCCGGCGCGCTCATAATCCTGCAGGAGGTTGTACGAATTCGATGCCGTGCCGGTATTGGAGTTGACCGCAGTCCAGTTGTAGAACCCTGACAGGTTGAACTTTGGCGTAATGCGGGCATTGATGTTCACGATGAGCTGGTTCTGCTTGAAGACTGCCTCGGAGTCATACTGCTGCACGATGCCCAGAGATGGGTTGGGCCGCACTCCGGTCAATGTGGTGCTGCCATACAAGAATGTTCCCGGCAAATAGGCATTCGAATCGCGCGACACCATCTGGTGAACACCATAGGTGTGCAGATAAGTCACGCTGAGCGATGTTGTCTTGGTCAACTGGCGCTCCAGGCTGGTCGAAAGCTGTTCCGTATAGGGCGAGTGGTAGCTGGGCGTGACCTGGATGATGGTCTGTGCATTGGCGCTGGCCGGTCCGCAGGTAGATAGATCGATCGCACTCAGGCTTGTCTCGCTGTAGCACGTCGGGTTGGTGATCGTGTTCTGCGTCTGGCTTTCAGCGCCGCCGCTGTAGCGCGCGATGTTCATCAGGTTGCCTATTCTGAATCGGTCGTAGAAGAAACCATAACCGCCGCGCAAAACTGTCTTGGCCTGCGCCCGGTTCTTGTGGCCATCGAGTGCGTAGGCGAAGGAAAGGCGCGGACCCCAGTCGCTGTGGTCCGTAACATGGTTTTGCGACTCCCAGCGCAGGCCGCCGGATAGGGTGAAAAACTGATTCGCCTTCCAGTCGTCCTGGAAAAAGAGCGCGCCGTCAAACACGTTCTCGGTGACGGCCTCGGCGCCGGTGGTGTAGTTGAGCTTGTTGGGCAGGCCGCCGGCCGCTGCAATCTGTGCAAGAGTCTGGCCAGCCGCCAGGCCGTTTTTCATGATGACGTAGGCATCTAGCGAGGGAAAGCTGAAGCTGCCGTTGAAATTGGCGTCGGTCGAGTTGGCGTCGCGATTGTAGCGCAGCCGTGTGCCGAACTTGATGGCATGTGCGCCTGCCGACATGGTGCTCAGGTTCTGCAGCTCCAGGTGATCTGTATGATCGTTGGATTTCTGGCCGCCGGAACCGCCGCTTGTAAAGGACCCCGGTACGGAGATCGTTGGCGCCGCACTGACCGGCGTTGAGGAATCGATGTCGCGAAGATATTGAAACCGCGTCTCGTTCACAATGTGGTCGTTGATCACCTGCGAGTCGCTGATTTGAATGGTGTGCTCGAGCGACGTTGATGAAGAGGACTGGTCGGGTGTTTGCAGAGAGCTGATGTTTCCGCTCTGGGTGAAGCGCTCAAACTGATAGCGAAGAGTGAGCGTGTTCTTCTGCCCGAGTTGGAGATCGATGCGCGGCGCGACTTCGGTGTGCTTTGAGGGGCTGAAGAGCCCGCCCGATAGAGTTCCCGCGTTGAAGACATTCGCTGTGGGATCCAATATCGCGGTGGTCACGCTATAGATGCTTGCATTCTGGTTGTCGCGCTCTTCCACGCTCAGAAAGTACGACGCGGATTTGGAGAGCGATCCGCTGACGGAGCCGTTGTACTGGAGGCTGTGGTAGGCGGGAATCGATGTCGTAAACGGGTTGCCGGTGTTGAAGGCGTCGTCATTGCCCTGGACAAAGAACCTTCCGTGCAGTTGATCCGTTCCGGGCTTGGTAAGAATCTCGATGCGTCCGTAACCAAGGCGGTCGAACTCGGCCGAGTAGGGATTCTGGTTGATGCGAATCTCGCGGATTGCCGACTTGGGAGGCAGTTGTCCGCCGGTGAATCCGGAGATGTATACCTCTCCGCCGTTGGGTCCCGCGGAAGGCCCGGCAAGCGCCGACAACTCGCTCGACAGTTCATCCGGATCGTCGGAAAGGGCATCGAGGTCCTTGTCCTTGAGGACGACGGAGCTTGTGTTGCCGCTGGCTTCGACGCTGACCATCGGCGCTTCTTCATCGGTGACCGTGACACTCTGCTGTTCCACCACCATCGCCATTGAAATGTCGACGCGCTTCGTCTGTCCGGCGATCACTTGAAGGGCCGGCGAAGAAACGGTGGCGAAGCCTCCCGAGGAGGCCTTTACGATGTAGCCGCCTGGTGCAAGGCCACTCACCTGGTAGGCGCCCGAAGCGTCCGCGGTCGTGGTGGCCACGGCGGCTCCTGCCGTGGTGGTTACAGTTATCTTTGCGCCAGGAAGAAGCGCACCCGTGGGGTCGGAAATGTGCCCGTGCAGAGAACCTGTCGTCGCGGCTGGCTTCTGCGTGGGGGCCTGCGCGTGAGCAGCAGCAAATGATGCCAGACCCAATGCCATTGCAATTAGAAAGTGAACAAAATAATGCAGTCTTGTGTACACGAGTTCCTCGCTTGGTATTGATCTATATCTCTGTGCACATGCTGGACCATGTCCGGCAAGCACGAGTTTGCGCTCCGTTTGAAGCACAGGATTTGGCCGGCCGCTGGAGCCTCTCATTGCGGCTTTACGCTCGTCAAAGTGGTGCAGTCAGCGATCTTGCCACTTGGAACGGCAGATGCAGGTGCGTTAGCCAGGGGCTTGGTAAACAGGCGCCCCAATCAAAAAGCCAATTGCACACTCGAGCCTGGTATCAGGCTCCTCATTCCGCGCTCAAGAGGTGGTTTCCTCCAGACCGGCGTTACCGGAGGCAGGCAATCAACTGGTACTAATCCTGTAGACGAGCCAGTTCGCCAGAAGGTTTAAGAAGACTCCTTCGCGGCTTCAGAACCTGTTTGGTTACTCGAGGGCGTGAAAGTCGAACGCGCGGCCATGAAACGAGCGCTAGCCGGGACACTTCCTAAAAGAGGAGGGGATCTGGACTCACCAGTTCAATCTTGGGCGCTTGAATGAGCTTGAAGGCTGCTGGATCTTCGACGATTCTTCTGAACTATCAACCGGCACAGCCGACTGCTTTTCATCTTCAGGGGCCTCATCGCGTGATTCGTGGAGCTTCACGGCCAATTGCTCCAGATCAGCCCCGGATGTGGACTCCACCGGCACAATGCGGGCGACAGGAACTCCATTCTTTTGAAGGACAAAGGAGGATCCCTGGTAGCGGACACGGTTGACGCAATCGGCAAATGTGCGCGCAGCCTGCGTCACGCTGATGACCAGCTCTTGCATAAAATCAGATTATCAGATTTTACAGAAGTCGGCCCTAAGTTCTTTCTATTCCCCGGCCAATTGCTCCAATATTGCGTCGAAGTCTTCCAGGCGCCCGTATTCGATAATGACTTTACCTCGGCCGTTGTGGTCCTCAATATGGACCTTCAGACCAAGAGCCCGCTGCAGCCTCTCCTGGACTTCCCGGACGTTTGGATCGATCGGAGGCTCGGGTTTCGCATCCTTTTTCTTTGCCTTCTCCGGATGCAGGAGGCCTTGAACGTAGTTCTCAGTTTGGCGAACAGAAAGCGAAAGCGCGCCTATCCGCTGCGCCGCCTTTTCAATCTCCTCCGCATGTTCGAAGGCCAGCAGTGTGCGTGCGTGGCCGAAGCTGAGTTCGCCGGACTCAACCCTGGCCTGCACCGAGGCCGGCAGCCGCAGAAGGCGCAGGAAGTTGGCAACCGTCGCGCGATCCTTGCCGGTGCGAATGGCCATCTGTTCCTGGGTCATATGGAACTCGCGCGAAAGGCGATCGAAAGCCCGGGCCTGCTCCATTGCATTCAGATCGGCTCGTTGCAGGTTTTCGACGATGGTGATCTCCATCGCCTGCTCATCGGAGACCTGGCGGAGAATCGCCGGGATGGTCGCCTTGCCGGCCTGCTGTGAGGCGCGCCACCGCCGTTCTCCCGCGATAAGCTGGAACCGGCCATTCATGAGTGGACGAACCAGCACTGGCTGGACCACTCCATTCGCCGTGATGGAGGCGGCCAGCTCAGCCAATTGCTCCTCGTTCATCTGCGAACGCGTCTGGAAGGGATTCGGATCGATCTGGTCGAGTGGAATCTCGCGAGGCCTGCCACCCTCCGGCTCGTTTGCCGAAGGAATAGGAGCGTGGGCCCGCGGGAGAAGCGAGTCGAGGCCTTTGCCTAGGGCGCGGCGCTTTGGATCTGTAGCGGCGACATTCATCATTACTCAAATTCCTCTATTTCGGCTGGTATTGCCGAGGTTGCTTGAAACGGCAATTCTTTGGAAACTTTCCAGGTGCGCTCTGCTGTTGAGTAGCGATCACGAGTAGGGCCAGAAGGTGAGTTTCTTCTCCACCCTGGCGGCGGCTACAGCTTTCCGCTCCGCACTGCGCGGGCTCTCCATGTGATTGCGGGCAAGGAACTCTCCCGCGAGTTCAAAGTAGGCCTCGGTTCCCCGCGAGCGGCCATCGTACAGAGCGACCGGCTTGCCGTGGCTGGGCGCCTCGGCCAGCCGCACGTTGCGCGGGATCACCGTATGGAAGAGCCGTTCGCGGAAATACTCTCGGAGGGTCTCCGTGACCTGTTGCGCCAGGTTGGTTCGATCGTCGTACATGGTCAGCAGCACACCCTCGATATTGAGCTCGGGATTGAAAGCGGCCCGAACGCGCTCGAGAGTGGAAATCAGTTCCGAGATGCCTTCCAGTGCAAAATACTCGGCCTGCATCGGCACGATGAGTGTCTCCGCGGCGGACAGGACATTGAGGGTGAGCAGGTCGAGCGCCGGCGGGCAATCCAGAATGATCACGTCGAAGTTGTTCTTGATCGGCTCGAGGGCGTGCCGGAGCCGAAGGGCGCGGTCCTCAGCGCTTGCCAGTTCGATGTTGGCACCGGTCAGGTTCTTCGATCCCGGCAGCAACTTGAGCTGCTCTATCTCGGTTGGCAAAATCACCTGCTCCGCAGGGCAGTGACCCATCAGGACGTCATAGATTGATCTCCGGTCGTCGTCGCGCTGAAATCCGAGGCCGGAAGTGGCGTTGGCCTGGGGATCGCAGTCGACAAGCAGGATCTTGAGACCCTCCAGGGACAGGCAGGCCGCCAGATTAATGGCCGTGGTGGTCTTGCCCACTCCGCCCTTTTGATTGACGATACCGAGAATCTTGCTCATGGGATTCAAGATTAAAAGGGAAGGGGGATCCGGCGTAGGCAATTGACATGTGGAGAACGAGGCGAAGCTGTGGAAAGCGTCTTTTGGAAGAGTGGCTGCGCAGCCAGCAAACATCTGATCTGGAAGAGCTTTGCAGGGACTCTTCCGCGCCGGGCGAAAGCCGGAGCAATTCCACACTTCGGTGGAAAACTTCCTTCTTTTCGAGGCAAAAGAAGACCAAGTTCCCGCGCTGTTCCATTATGAATCAAGTTCCGAATCGGTCCGTTCAAGCTTTTGTTCCACGTGGAACATTTCCCGTTTTGACCTCGGCCCCAACAATTGTTCCACGTGGAACATGCCCGCCTCCACGATCTACAATTCTCCTAACTCTTCTTGAAAAGTTTTCCATCAACTGTCACACATGCGGTCATCGACTGTCTTATCCGTTAGAGGAACTCAATGCAAGCCAACGCTTCGCCGCTTCCAAACCCCTTCCTTGACGACTCAGACCGCGACGCCGACGTAGAACTCGTAAGCCGCGCAAAGTCCGGCGACCGTGATCAACTCGAACTGCTGTTAACCCGCCACATCGCATGGCTCTTCAACCTAGCGATTCGCATGCTCCATCGCCGCGCCGACGCCGAAGACGCCACTCAGGAGATTCTCCTGAAAACCATCAAAGCTCTCCCCAAGTTTCGCGGTGAGGCGAAGTTCCGTACCTGGCTCTACCGCATCGCCGTCAACCATCTCCTGAGCGTCAGGAAACCAAACTGGGACGCCTGCAATTCCGTCTGTTCCTTTGCCCAAGCCTCAGAGGGACTGCGCAAGGTCCCTGACCTCGATCCGCCTGACCCGCGCACCATCCCTGTTCCCATGGAAATACTGAATGAGGAGACGGGAAATAACTGCCTCATCGGAACCCTTCTCTGTCTGGACGGCCGCCAGCGTCTTGTCTTCATCCTCGGCGAAATCTTCCAGGTCAGCGATCGTGTCGGGGCAGATATCTGTGAGGTCTCCGCCGTCAACTTTCGGCAGATCCTCTCCCGGGCACGTCGCGATCTCTACGAGTATCTCCGCGACAACTGCAGCCTCGTTGATGGGAAAAATGATTGCAAGTGTGCTCGCAAGGCCCGCGCCTTTATCCAAGCTGGCTTTGTGGACCCGGGCAAACTCCAGTTCACGCAACCGCACCTCCGCAAAGTGCGACAAGTCGCGGCCGAGCGTGCTCCCGATCTCCTCGACGCGTACATGCAGACTGCCGCCAGCGTCTACCGCAATCATCCCTTTTTTGAGCCTTCAGAGCAGACAGCAATTCTGCGCCGAGTGCTTCCCTCTCTCTCGATATAGAAACGCACGGAACCGAAGGAACAACATGGACACGCCAAACGCCTTCATCGGCAAAGCCACACAGCCCACCGTGGGGGAACTCTCCGCCGCTCTCGGACCAACGACAACCCTTTGGAACCAGCTAGTGGATTCACTGTGCAAAGAGCAAGCCGGCATCTGTCAGGAGTGGCATTCCCTCAGGCCCAAATATGGATGGACACTCCTGCTCAAGCTCAAGAAGCGAAGAATCGTTTATCTTGGGCCACGCGCCGGTTGCTTTCTGGTTGCCTTCATTCTCGGCGATAAGGCCATGGCTGCTGCGCGCGAAAGCAGCCTCTCAAAACCGGTTCTCAAGCTCCTCGATGAAGCCCCGCATTACGCGGAAGGCACAGGTATTCGCCTGACAGTCAAGAACGCAAAGGACCTGCCCACCATACGTAAGCTGGCTAAGATCAAGCTGGAGAACTGACTCTCAGCTTACCGAGGGCTAGCAACCTCTCCACGCCACCTGGCAGCTTCACAGTCTCTGGCCAGGAAAGCCCTGTCCCTGCCGCGGCCTGCAGCTTCGCCAGATCTCCCCGCGTGGTCAGCAGCGCCAGCCAGCCGGACGGGGCGAGCAGCCCAACCGCAGCTTCCACAGCCTCGGTCATTCGGTCGACGGCGCGCAACGTGACGCAATCGAACTGGGTTGCCAGCAACTCCGCTCGTTGCGCATGAACCTCTGCGGAGATCTCCAAAACGCGCACCGCCTCCTGAAGAAATGCCGCCTTCTTGCCTTGCGACTCGGCCAGGGTGACCGCAATTTCCGGCCGGCACAGCGCAATCGGAATCCCAGGAAACCCTCCACCGGATCCGAAGTCCAGTAGAGTGCCAATCCCCGCCGGCAAGGCCCGTGCGCAAGCAATCGACTCGACGAAATGCCGGGAAAGAATGCCGTCCTCATCCCGTACCGACGACAAATTGATCCGAGTGCTCCAGCGAACAAACAGCGAATAGTATTCTAGAAAGCGATCTGCCTGCCGGGGGTCCAGTGGAGCCTGACCGGCCTCGCTTAGAAGCTCGCTTAGCCGCAAGCGCGGAGAATCTCCACCCTCGTTCACCACCCAGCGACCGAATCTTCGATCCGCGGCGCCTGCCAGGCCTCAGCGGCCTGCACAAAGTCCGCGAAGATGGCGCGTGATACCGCACTTTGCGCGTAGGTCCGCTCCGGATGCCACTGCACCGCGAGAACGAAGTGGTCGGCGGCATCCAACTCAACCGCTTCAATCACCCCATCCTGAGGAGATACCGCGCTCACCAGCAGCCTGTCGCCGGGTACGCGAATCGCCTGGTGATGGCTCGAATTCACTTGCACTTCGAGCTGTTCTGCCAGGGGCAAAAGCCGGCTCAGTCGCGACGTCTGCGCAATCCTCACCGGATGCGCCTCCATCACTTCCCGGCCTGGCCGGTGATTCACTCCGGTCTTCAGATCTTGAATGAGTGAGCCATTGCACCACACGTTCAGCGATTGCGCGCCGTGGCAGATGGCCAGTACCGGTTTGCGCAGATTGAATGCTTCCTGCAGCAGAAGCTCGTCCACTGCCGTGCGAGCTGCATCCGCGGGGCCGCACTCCGGTATGCGCGCTTCTCCGTACCTCTCCGGTTCCACATCGAAGCCGCTTCCCGGCAGCAGGATTCCCTGCACCCCCGCCAGCATCTTCGCCACGCGATCCTGCGCCCCGTTGAGCGGCACAACCATCGGGCTTGCTCCCGCGGCTTCAAGGGCCGCAAGATACAGCGGCAGCGACCGCGCGTTGTATGCAGCGTCGCTGCCGGTCGGCTCGGGAATGGCAATTGTCACGGTCATGGAGTTCCAGTGTAATGACAAACGCAGAGCAAAGGATAGCGTCAGTTGACGATCAGTCGCCCGCAGGCAAGGCGTCCTCTTCCACGGAGTCGCATGCCAAAATCCGCTCCGGCTTCAGCAACCCCTCAATCGCCGCGCGCAGTCGGCCGTTCAGCTCGTCTGTCTGGCGAACCGTCATTCCTTTGGTCTCAATCGGCTCGCCAATACTCACCGTAAGCGCGCCTGGGTAGAGGTGGCGGGTGTGAATCGGCAGCAGATCGTAGACCCCGGTCAGCGCCATTGGGACCAACGGAACTTGCGCGCGAATGGCCAGATAAGCCGCTCCAGAGAGGAACGGCTTCAACGCGCCCGTCGCAGTCCGCCCACCTTCGGGGAAGACGAACAGCGGCATGCCGGCGCGCAGCGCCTTCACCCCACCGCTCAGACTCGAAAGCGTGGCATGGGGATTCGCTGTATCGATGGGAATCTGCCCGGAGCGGCCCAGATACCACCCGATGAACGCAATCGGCCACAGCTCCTTCTTGGCAAGAATGCGGAACTGGAACGGCAGAGCCGCGAAGATCACGGGCGTGTCCATGTACGAAGTGTGGTTGGATGCGTAGACAGCCGCCGGCTGGCTCAGCAGGTTGTCTATCCCACGTACTGCGATGGAACACCCCGTGCCCCACACCACGGCTCGCGCCCAAAACCGCGCAACCCGGTGCTGCATCCGGCCGCCCTTGTCGACCAAGGACACCAGCAGCGAAAACGAACCGCAGATTGCAGTAATCAGCGTCAGAAGCGGGAGCTGTATGACATTTGTACGCCAGCGATGAAACTTCGGCATCGGATTGGGTCTGGGCCGTCCGCTCATGCCTTCGCTCCCTGTGCGCCAAGCAGCCTGCTGCGCGCCTCGCCCACCAGGTACACCGAACCGGAGACGACAATGGCTCCGCCATGCGCGCCCTCCTCCGCGAGCTCCAAGGCCCCACTCACTGACTCAGCCGCGACCGCCGGTGTTCCAGTAGCTTTCGCCGCTAAGAGCAGATCGTCGACCGCAGCCGCGCGCGCGGCATGAATCGGCACAAGAACTACCCGCTCAAAAAGTGGAAACAGGATCTGCGCCATCTCCGTCACGGGCTTATCCCGCAGGCAACTGAAGATCAGCATCTGCAGCCTCTGGTCTCCCATTGCGCTCCGCAGGCCCGCGCGCAGCGCCCAGGCGCCGGCTGGATTGTGCGCCACGTCCAGAATCCAGTCCACGCCGTCGCGTTCGATACGCTCCAGCCGCCCCGGCCAGCGCGTCTGCCGGATTCCTTCTGCGATACTCGCCGCCATGATTGGGAGACCGTGATTCCATTTGAGCTCCACAGCCGCGGCAATCGCCAGCGCCAGATTCCTGTGCTGGTGCGCCCCCAATAGTGGAGAATCCACCGGAACCTCCGCTCCCAGAGCCTGCACGGAATAAGCGCCAACCACTTCCGCGCCCGGCACGTAGGCCGCCGCGCTCACTCCACGCACCCCCAACTCAGTCGCCACTTCGCCGAGAACCTGGTTGGCATCCGGGTGCTGCGGCAGCGTGATCATCGTCCCGCCCGGCCGCAGAATCCCCGCCTTCTCCCGCGTGATCGCGGAAATGGTCGGACCAAGCCACTCCATGTGGTCGAGCGAAATATCGGTAATCACCGACAACAGCGGGTCCACCACATTCGTCGCGTCCAGCCGCCCCCCCATGCCCACTTCCAGCACCGCAATCTCCGCCCTCGCCTCCGCAAAGCGCAGGAAGGCCTGTGCCGTCAGGATCTCGAAGTAGCTCGGCAACCTGGGCAGACGCCCATCCATCACCAGTTGCTGTGCGGCGTCGTGCACGCGAAAGTAGAGCCGCGCGAAGGCATCGTCGTCAATCTCCGCCCCATCCATGCGGATTCGTTCATTGGCCCTCGTCAGGTGCGGCGACGTATAAAGCCCTGTATGCAGTCCGGATGCCGACAGAATTGAGGCCAGCGTGGCAGCCGTCGATCCTTTCCCATTGGTCCCGGCAATCAGCACTGAAGGAAACGCATGATGCGGATTGCCCAGCTCACCCAACAGCGTGCGAACCTCATCCAGAGAGAATTTGCGCCGAGGCTGTCCCGTGCCCGTGTAGAGCTCCGGGACCATGGCGCTCAGTTCCTGAATTGCCGCTGCGTAGGACATGCAAGCTCAAGTATAAAAGCCTCACCCGAAACCGCATTCCAAATCGCTCAGTCCCGCAACAGCAATTGCAGAGCCTCGCGTGCGTTCTGCAGGCACTCCCGCGCCTCATCCTCTGACAAGAGTCCCTGATGCACGGCCTTCTTGCCGACATCGTTTACCTTGTTCGCGAGCCCCGGAAAGTCCCCATCGATGCCGGTCAGCTTCAGATTGTTGTTCACTTCGTGCAGCAGGTTGCCAAGCGTTGCGGCGTTGCGATAGCGCGTGCGGACCTGGCGCGCAAGCCCGCCCGGCAGTTTCTGCTTGATCGCCTCTTCCAGCACAGACCGGCACATCACGGCGCAAGCGGTAAACAGACGAAAAAAGTAACACCGGGTCGCTTCGTCCAGATACCGGTCCGCTTCCTCTGAGCTCGGGGACGCAACGACACACTCGCGCAGGTGCGTCGCTCGCTCTACTGCCGGTTCCACCAGCTCCAGCAGCTCCAACGCAATTGCCGCACGCAAAAGGTCGTTCTGCTGTCCATCGAGAGCGCGCTGAATCTCCTGCCATGCCGGAGTGTCCGCGCCGCTGCCCGCCTGCTGCAATCTGGTCAGCGACGTCAACCGTTGCCGCGCATGTTGAACAAAGCCCTGTCTCATCTCCTGGGCCAGCGAATGCCAACCCGCAACAAATGCCACCGGATTCTGCTGGTACCGCGCCCAGAGCTCTTCGTACACGATCCTCGGCAATACTTCCTGTAATTGCGCGAACCGCCCGGTGGCCGCCAGCTCCGAGATTGCCTCGCAAAACTCCCGCCCAGGCGCACCTTCCGCGGACATCTCCATCAACTCGCGTTCCAGGCGGCCTACATCGATTGTCACCTGCAACGCTCCTTGCCTACCCGAATCGGTCAGCCCTACCAGCTCAAAAAGAGTTTAGGACCTCACCATACAAACCTTCCCAATCAACGACACATTGGTCCCTCTTTCGTACAAAATCGGGAACCCCTATTTCCGGTCTTCTTATACGGGAACTTCATCCCATTACGTGAGCCTTCCATCACCCTTCACACCGCCCGATACATTTGTCTAAACTTCGCTCCCTGTGGACTACCAGGCTACTCGCCGCCCTTGATTCTTACGCCCTTGCACCTCCTTTTCACACAAACCGTCTGCTTTGCACAGCCTTTTCCGCGTCTCCTGTGGGAGACGTGGGAAACTGGGCTCTTCCATCCACCCCTGGAACCCTGTTATCCAAAACTCCTGAATTCCACAATCCAGATTTAGAAAACTCCGCACCTCGTCAACTCCCCTTCAACCAACCACTTCGGTCGATTTCCCACTTTTCCTAGTCGAACTACGGGTACTACTGTCTTTTCTTTTAATCTCCTAAGCTTTTCCTACTACCCGTCACCCGACCAAAAGACGCGCCTCAACTCAACCTCTTCTTGGCACACAATCCTTTGGCCGACGGCCGCCCTGGCCCATGAGCCAGGCCAATCCAGGTAATTCAGAGAAGTGGCCCGGTTTTCCACGCCCACTCAATCGCAAGGATGAATACAATCAAGAGGAACAAAAGACAGCCACTTCCACCGGGCTGCGATGTGTTGTAGAGTGGGGCCATAGCGAAAGATGGCTTTCAGCAGGGTCATTTAGCTTCTTGTCTCGGGGTATACATATGCCAATCAGTGAAACCGAAGTAGAGAAGCCGGCCGCACAGGGGGCAGCGATGGAGATTACCGTAAGCCGCCAGGATCTGGTTAGAGAACTCACGGCGACGCAGAGCGTGGTCGAGCGCAAAACCACCATTCCGATTCTGTCGAATTTTCTCCTCGAGGCGGAAGAGGACCGTTTGAACATTACTGCGACCGACCTGGACCAGGCCATCCGCACCAGCGCCGCGGTCAAGGTGAAGAAGCCAGGCTCCTGCACCATCCCGGCGCGCAAGCTTTACGACTACATCAAGCTGCTTCCCGACGGCGATATTTCCATCAAGCTGCTTGAGAACCACTGGGTCCAAATCCGCAGCGGCCGCTCCAACACCAAGATCGTCGGCATGGCCCGCGCCAACTATCCTCAGGTCCCCGAGTTCCCCACCGTTGCTGTTACCAGCATTTCGCTCATCGCCCTCAGGACCCTCATCGCCCGCACCATCTTTGCAATCTCAAACGAAGAGTCGCGCTACACGCTCAACGGCGCCCTTCTGGTCATCAAGGCCGAGTCTCTGGCCATGGTTGCCACCGACGGCCACCGCCTCTCCTTTGTCGAGAAACCAAACGAGAATCTCGAAGGCATCAGCGGCGAAAAACGCGTCCTCATTCCCCGCAAAGCGCTCCAGGAACTCCAGCAGTTGCTCAACAACACCGATGCAGACAAGGTCGACTTTGCCGACGACGAGCACACACTCTTCTTCCGCATCGGCCATCGCACCCTATCGACCCGCAAGCTCTCCGGACAGTTCCCGAACTTCGAAGCGGTCATGCCGCGCGACAATACTAAATTCGCCGTCGTGCGCTCCAGCGAGCTTTCCGCTGCCATCCAGCGCGTTGCCCAGTTCGCCGACGAGCGCTCCGGCGCGATCCGCCTGCGTCTCGAGGGAAACGAGCTCAAGATCAGCGCCAACTCCACCGAGTCCGGCGAGAGCGAAGATACCATCGACACGCCCTATGCCAGCGACCCCATCATGGTCGGCTTCAACTCCGTCTACATCATCGACTTCCTTAAAGCCCTCAACAACGAGGGTGAAGTCCGCCTTGAATTCAAGGACTCCCAGTCGGCCGGCCAGATGCGCCCCGAAGATCCCGACGCCGAATACAAATACCGCTATGTGCTCATGCCGATGCGGATTTGAGTTTTGTCAGCCAGATTCCAGGCCCGATTATCTGACCGGGGAGATCTTGGCGGACGCCGTTCCCAGCAATTTAACGAACCTAGCCAAGCCCTGCAAGAACATAGTTATACAGTTTAGTGTACCTAAAGTTATATATTTTCATATAAACCTCCTGATTTGCGGAAAATTACAGAGGCGACATTCGCCTAAGTAACTATAAAAAAACAACTTGATGACACGGCAACGAAATTGCTAGAGAGTTGCAGCCGTCATTCCACAAAACGGGTATTCCGCGTCAGGGTATTCCCTAATATTTTTCAGAGAACACGGCGCCCCAGCGGAGAATCTGTCCCAACAGGGGTTCCTAATCGACACCTTGATTTCCAACTCCTTGGTTTCTGCGGTTCATTCGAGTCAGTTGGGCAAGTTGACGAGCGAGACACACCAAAACGGCGAGGCCTTGCCATCAAGGCTTCACCATCGGCTTGAAGGCAGCGGCCTCCAAGTCCCCGAGGAGACCTCAAAAATGCGAAATCTGCTTGCGAAGTTGACCCTGTCGGTCATCGTTCTTGCTTTCAGCGCCTTGCTTCCAGCGCAAGACAACTCCTCGATGACCGGAGTGGTAACCGATCCAACCGGAGCCGTGCTTCCCGGCGCCGTTGTCAGGCTGTCCAATCCTTCCACTGGCGCCACGTTCACCCAAACCACTGACAACCTCGGCTCCTACCGGTTCCCGAATGTTCCTCCCGGCCCCGGATACAAAGCGACCTTCGCCCATGACGGCTTTTCCATTGCTGAGGTTTCCGACATCACCCTCGGTGTCGGCATCACGCGCACGCAAAACGCGCGCCTTGCCGTCGGCGGCGAGTCGCAGACGGTCGCCGTCTCGGCAGGAAGCCAGACAGTGACCTTGGACACGACCGATGCCACGATTGGCAACAATATTAACCCCGAGCAGTTGAACGAACTCCCCATCTATGACCGCACCGCCGGCATCTCGGTCTTGTTCTACCAGCAGGCGGGCGTCGACTCCAGCCAGGGCGCTGTAACCGGCGCGCGCATCGACCAGTCGGAAGTCATTGTCGACGGACTCGATGCGAACGACGTCGCGGCAGGCACCACATTCGGCATCGTTGGCTATGCTCCGGTCGACTCCGTCCAGCAGTTCACCGGCTCGGTTGCAGGCCTCAATTCTTCCGAGGGCACTGGTAGCGGCGCCCAATTCATAATGGTAACCAAGAACGGCACCAACAAATTCCACGGCAACCTCAACGAGTACCACCGCGATACCACCACCGTTGCCAATACATGGTTTAACAACCTCACCGGAATACCCCGCACGCCCCTTATCCGGAACCAGTTTGGCGCTGACCTCGGCGGCCCGATTAAGAGAGACAAGCTCTTCTTCTACTTCGACTGGGCCGACTCCAGGATCGTTTCATCGCAAACGGCAGAGCGCACCGTTCCGCTGCCCTCAAACTACGGAGGGCTCCTCGCTGGGAGCCTCAACTACATCAACAGCAACGCCAACTGCGACGACAGCAGCCGCATTACAACCACGCCAAGCTGCATTACCACCCTGAACGCGTCCCAGGTGGCAGCGCTGGATCCAACCGGCGCCGGCCTCGATACCGCGGAGCTGACGTATATCGCCGCGCGCTATCCCGCCGCCAACGATCTATCCAGGGGCGACGGCGTCAACACCGGCGGCTATCGCTTCACCTATGCCACACCCGACACCCAGCACACCTACGTCACCCGGGTGGACTATACGATGACCCCGACACAAAGTGTCTTTGGGCGCTTCACGATCGACCGCCGCAACGCGACTGAATCCCTTCCCGAATTCCCAGCCGACCCGGCCACCCACCCATTCCAGAACAACAGTTATGGATACGTGGTGAGTCATGTCTGGGACATCGGGAAGAACAAGGTCAACCAGTTCTATTTCGGAGACAACATCTCCAAGTTGAACTTCCCCGACCTCTACAATCCCCTTGGGGCCAATCAGCCGGGTTTCTCCGGTCTCGATGGACCGTATACCGCCTTTGACGGCCAGAAGCGTCGCGTTCCCATTCCGATTGTCCGCGACGACTTCACGTGGCAGAAGGGGAACCACAACCTTACCTTCGGCGGCACGTTCAAGTGGATCAAGACCAACAGCAATCTGATCACAAACTTCAACTTCCCGGATATTGGCCTGCAGGGCTCCGCACTGTCGAGCGGCCTGTGCGGGCCCGCCCCGGGCGATTGCGACCCCGCGAACCCCACCGAAAGCCTGCGCCCGAACGACATCAACCAGGGTGCGCAGAGCGTGGGTATCAACGACTACGACAAGCTCTTTGCCACCGGCCTTGGCGTCATCGGCGAAGTCTCCACCAACTACACCTACAACAACAAACAGGTCGCACAGCCCGCGGGAAGCGGCGCTCCCAGAGCCTACCGCTACTACCAGACCGAAGCGTATTTCGGCGATACCTGGAAGGTGAATAGCAAGCTCACCCTCGATTACGGCGTGCGCTACCAGTTCTATTCCGTGCCTTATGAAGCGCACGGAAGCGAGTCGGTTCCCACTCCTATTTTGTTGAACACCTACATCCAGGACCGCCTGGCTCAGGGCAAGGCGGGCAACACGAGCAACACCGGTCTCCCCATTTATAGCTACGTGCTGGGCGGCAAGGTGAACCACGGGCCAGATCTCTATGCCCCGAACTACAAGGACTTCGGACCCCACGTCTCCTTTGCCTTCACTCCGAACGGTAACGGAAAGACAGTCGTCAATGGCGGCGCAAGCATCGTCTACGACCGGACCGTGATCAATGCCATCAACTTCCTTCAGGATCAGGTTCCCAATATTTTTGGCAACCAGCAAATCAATCAGTTCGGCGCCAGCAACCAATACACGTCGATTCAGACCGACGCCAGAGTCGGCGCCAATCTCGCCTACTCGGCAAGCCTGAATCCATCGCCGGCGCCCAGCACCCTTCCCTATGTGCCCTTCGTCGATAGCACGGGAACGCCTTACGGATTGGCGAACGGTGAAACCGGCTTTGAGATCAGCCCCAACCTGAAAGACCCCTATAACATCGAATTGAACTTCGGTGTCCAGCAAGAGCTTCCGGGCCATATGATCCTGAAGTTGAATTATGTTGGCAGGCTCGGCCGCCGCTTGGCTGCGGATGCCGATGGCTCCCAGGTGATCGACGTTCCCGATTACACCGGCCTGTCCACCCAGTCAATGGCCCAGGCCTTCGCCGGTCTCACATCGCAAATGAGGGCGGGCGTCGCCAACGCCAATCTCACCGCCCAACCCTGGTTTGAGGATGTTCTCGGACGTATCAGTTCCAGAAGGTCAAATACTTACATTGTGGCCGCACTTGGCGGTCAGTTGGTCAAGAGGGGCGATATCGCCGACACCCTCCAGGCGCTCGGCTTTTACACATACAATTACTACCCCAACCTCCTTCCAACCAATGTCGGCATTCCGTGGCAGTTTGGCACCAACGCCTACCTTACAAACCTCGGCTCCTCCAATTATCACGGCATGTTGCTCACCCTCGACAAGAACATGTCCGATGGAGTGCGCTTTGAATTCAACTACACCTGGTCGCATTCCATCGACAACACCTCGGTGAGCGCCAACGACAACTCCCTCTTCTCCAACAGCAATTTCATTTGCGACATTCTCCAGCCGCGCGCATGCCGCGGCGATTCGGACTTCGATGTCCGGCAGGAAATAACGTCGAACTTCCTGTGGGAGGTGCCCGTCGGCCGTGGCAAGCTGTTCCTCGCCAACGCTCCGCGTGCGCTGGATGAGGCAATTGGAGGGTGGAGTTTCTCCGGCCTCCCCATCTACCGCACCGGCATGCCTTTCTCGGCCACTTCCGACGCCTACCTGGCTTCTTTTGACAACCTCGATCAGGCCATCTTCACGGGCAACAAATCCGATCTCAAAACCAAGGTCAACGTAGACCATTCCAGCAATACCGTGTACATGTTCCCGGGCGGGGCTACGGGCGCGGCAAAGGTCCTCTCTGAGTTCAGAGGTCCCCTCGGGTTGGAGTACGGACAGCGTAACCTTATTCGCGGTGCCGGCGCGTTCTTCCTTGACGCCGGCCTGGGAAAGAACTTTCCGATCATCGAAGACAAGGTGAATCTGATCTTCCGTGCCGATGCCTTTAACGTTCTCAACCATCCTGACTTCGGACCGACTTCAGCGGGCAACGCAGCCTCATTGAGCAATAACGCAAACCTGGACATCGTCAACAGCGCCTCGCAATTCGGCCAGATTACAAACACGGCGCTCGGTCCGGGTGCCACCAACTCTGGCGCCCGCGTCGCCCAGTTCTCCCTGCGCTTGGAATTCTAAAGCGTCTTCGATAACCGAAAATACTCTAACCAACCATCACCTAACCTACCGAACCAAATCAGCTTGAGGGGAGCGAGTCATCGCTCCCCTTATTGGTGCCCGCGCGGCGGTGGACGCCATAGCATTTTCACGTTATGGTCGACGGGGTTGGATCAACCCACCGCGGAATCTGATCCAATCGAGTAGCTCCGACTTGGAGGAGCCCCTCCAATGAACGCCGCGTCCGCACCGACGCCCGTACGGACCGCGCTCGCGTGGCTTGGAGCGCGCTCTGCCCCAATCAGCTTGTTGTGGACAAGTTCTTTTTGATTTGCCTGTCTCGATGATTAGTATTGATCTTGAAGTGCACACATTATGTTGATCCGTTCCAGAGCGCCGCTACGTCTCGGATTTGCCGGAGGCGGTACCGACGTCTCTCCATACTGCGACGAATTCGGCGGCGCCATCCTGAACGCGACCATCGATTACTACGCCTACGCGGCACTCGAGCCGCTGGCCACGGATCGCGTCGAATTCGAGTCCGCGGATCTTCATGAGAGCGCCGCCTATCCTGCACAGTCCGTTCTTCAGAACGATGGCCATCTCGATCTCTTTAAGGCCGTATACAACCACGTTGTCCGCAACTTCAACGGCGGTAAGCCGCTCAGCCTGCGCATGAGCACGCGCGTGGATGTGCCGGCAGGCTCGGGCCTCGGCTCTTCGTCCACGCTGGTTGTTGCCATGCTGGCCGCGTATGTAGAGTGGCTCAATCTCCCCCTCGGCGACTATGAGTTAGCGCATACCGCCTTCGTCATCGAGCGCATCGAGGCCGGCCTCCAGGGAGGCAAGCAGGACCAGTACGCCGCTGCTTTCGGCGGCTTCAACTTCATGGAGTTTGGCCAGAATGGCCGCGTCCTCGTAAATCCTTTGCGCATGAAGGACTGGGTGGTCTCGGAACTCGAGGCCTCGATGCTCCTGTATTACACGGGACGATCGCGCACCTCAGCGGATATCATCGACGAACAGTCGCGCAACGTGCGCGACAGGAACCAGTTGGCTCTGGATGCCATGCACTCTATCAAGGAAGAGGCGTTTCGCATGAAGGAGTGCCTGCTTCGTGGCGATTTTCAGCGCCTGCATCAGGTTTTGCGCAGCAGTTGGGATTCAAAAAAGAAGATGGCCCGCCAAATCACTAACGAACACATCGAGCGCTTGTACGCCTGTGCCCTCGACGCCGGCGCTTACTGCGCCAGGATCTCCGGGGCGGGCGGCGGCGGGTTCATGATCTTCCTCACCGACCCGATTCACAAGGACAAAGTGGCAACGGCCCTGAGCACCGTTGACAATGGCGGCATGGCTTACGGGTGTCATTTCACGGCCGGAGGAGTGCAGGCTTGGAGGATCCCATGAGCGAGCTCATCCAGAAGAAGCTGGTCGAAGGCATCGCCGTTCTCGATGCGGTAGCCGCGGACTCCGCTCTCCACGCTGTCCTCGAACAGGCGGCGGAAAGAACCGTGTCCGCGTTGAAGTCCGGCCATAAGCTAATGGTTGCCGGCAACGGCGGTAGCGCGGCCGACGCGCAGCACATGGTCGCCGAGTTTGTCAGCCGTCTCTGCGACGATCGGCCGGCCATGCGCGCCGTTGCGCTCACCACGAATTCCTCCATCTTGACGGCGGTCGGAAATGACTACGGCTACGAACGCGTCTTTGCCCGCCAGATCGAAGCGATTGGCCAGGCAGGCGATGTGTTCATCGGGATCTCCACCTCTGGCAACTCGCCCAATGTGCTAAGAGCCCTGGAACTGAGCATGCAGATGGGCATCGTGACAGTCGGCTTGAGCGGAAGGACAGGCGGCAGCATGACGCCTTTGTGCGACTACTGCATTTGCATTCCCTCCGACGTCACCATGCACATCCAGCAGGCACACCTGGCCCTGGAACACGTCTTCTGCATGATCGTCGAGCAGCGTTTCTTTGCACCGGACCACGGCGCGACAGCCGTTCCGCGGAGTTAGCCCAGCATGGCAGCAGCGTTTGAAGCAATTGTGCTGGCCGGCGGACTCGGAACACGCCTAGCCTCCCGGCTCGCCGGCATTCCCAAAGCCATGGCCCCTGTTGCCGGCCGGCCTTTTCTTGAGATCCTGTTGAGCCAGCTCGATCGCGCAGGCTGTGCGCGCGTATTGTTGTCCGTTGGTCATCTTCATTCGGCAATTCAGGATCGCTTCGGTGCATCTTTCCGCGGGCTGGCCCTCGACTATGTGATCGAAGAAGTTCCCCTGGGAACCGGAGGCGCCATCCGCAAGGCCTTGCCGGCGGCCGGCACAGAGTCGGTGTTGGTGTTGAACGGAGACACGTTTCTGCAAGCCGACTACGCCGCCATGCTGCAATTCCATGCCGCCCGGCGCGCTGGGATGACCATGGCAGTCACGCATCAGCAAGACATCGCACGCTATGGCGGAGTGGTTCTTCAAGCAGAGCGGATTGTGGGCTTCGAGGAAAAGGGGCGCTCCGGGCCGGGCTCAAGGCCGGGCTCAGGGCCAGGCTCAAGGCCGGGATGGATCAACGCGGGGGCCTATGTCTTGCGAAAGGACCTGCAATGGCCGCGGAGTCTTCCGGAGAAATTCTCCTTCGAGTTGGACTTCCTGGCCCCGGAGATTGGACGGCTTGCTCCGGCGGCTTTCGTAGTGGATGGTTTCTTTCTCGATATTGGCGTCCCAGAAGATCTGGACCGCGCTCAGCAGGAACTTGCCGGATTCTGACTTCGCCTGCCCGCCAAGGAAGTGTTAACAAACCCTAGCGGACATAGAGATAATTGAGGAGCACCAGGAGGATGATCAGGACGGCGATGCCGCTGCTGGCGCTGAAAACAAGCGGCTTGCTTTTGCCAAGGAACGGGATCTTTCCGGAGGCCGCCGCCTCGCCCCCGAGGAAAGTCACGGACATCGCAGCCCCGATCGAGAAGACGAACGCGACCAGCGGCTTTGCCTGATCCGGAACCGGGCGTCCCAGAACGCTTAGCAGGACCAGGCCCATGAAGAACAGCAGAGTGGCGCCCCCACAGAGGAACCCCGCGATCTGAAACCAAGGGGGAACCGCCGCCCGCGCCCCGGCTGGTTCGGCTGCCTTGGCAGGGTCTCTCGTGGATCGGCTAGCCCGATCCGCGTCCGCGGCTGGAACCCCTCCGATGGCTTTGTGCAGCTCGCGCACATTCGACAGAATCTCAACGAGCTTTGCTTTCTCCAGCTGGAGCCTGTCTTCCGTTGCGACGAACGCATCCTTGGCAACGGGAGCAATCGGCCAGATGTGTTCGCACTGTTTTGCTTTGGAGAGCGAAACAATCAGACGATTGAATTCGCGGAGATGTTCCGGGTACCGGCTGTAGACGCTCTGCTGAACATCGGCCTCAACCTCGGCCAACAGGCTGTCGGTCCGCCTTAAATCGTCTGCCGTGGGTTCCTGGGCATCGCTGTTCCTCGAGTTCCGTGGAGTCATGGCTCGACGATTCTCGCTTCGTCTTCCAACCAGAGGTCATCGGTGGGAAGGGGATAGACAGCGCGCCCGCTGCCTGTTCGGTGCATTTTGAACGCGTCTGCCATTACCGGATGAACACAGTAGGTGAGGCGATCGGCCAAGGGCAGGTTTCCCTGCATCAGGTGCTCGAAACGCGCTTTGAAATAGACAGTTGACTGCCTGAAGTCCTTTGGATCGTCTTCGAGGAGTCCGACTACACCGCAGCGGAGCAGTGTGGTCACGAAGGTCTCGGGCTCAACATTCGCCAGAGTGTGCAATCCGTAGAGCTCCTTGGCAAATCGCTGCAGCTCGCGTCCGGTCATGATCGTGGAACGGTCGTAGAAGATGCCCTGGGCGGCGGCAACAAGTTCGGCGGGAAAGTCCTCTTCATAGGGCGCCAGAGACTCCTTCATGATCTGAAGAAGGGACACCGGGTTGTGCACCCCTCGCACAACGCTGTCCGAGGAGATTCGCGGCAACTCGTCCCGGGGCGCCGCCTCGTTAATAATGGACTGCATCTGCGCGGTAATCAGGTCGCGGGGACGGCGCATGGTACGGCGCAGGATGTAGGCAAAGGTGTCCTCTTCTTTGCCCAGCAGGTTTTTGATCTTGCGAGGCAGAAACCCCGTGTCGTACCAGAACTCCGTGCGCAGGTGCCGGCCGTCTCTTCCGTCGTACGCCAGGTCGACCATATGCCTGAGGCGTTCGAGCTCGTGGTTTGAGACTGTTTCTGTCCGGTGCAGAACGGAGAGAAAGCGCCTGGCAAGAATGGCCACCAGGTCCTGCGCGCGCCAGCGAAGGAAGACCGTGCGTGCTTGCAGCTTTCCGGGGAAACCGGCGATCACGCGATCGAAGATCTCCGCGGGAATGAAGAACTTGATTGAGACACCGGACATCTGGGGGTCGGCCAGAAAAACGGTGATGGCTTCTAGAACTCCTTGCAGGCCTTCAACCATGTGCGGCTGAAAGACCCGATAGGACTCAAGGGTATCGAAGACCAGCAAGACAGAGGCTCGACGAGTCTTGTTCTCCAGGCTCCGAAGCGCACCCACATGCTCCTGCGAGTTCACCAGATCGAGAAGCGCGGCCTGGAAGCCCCCTTCGCGGAGAAACCGGCGCGCATGCTTGAATGTATGACTCAGCAGGTGCCCTATGGACGAATTCACGTTGAGGCCATGGGGCAGCGATTGCACGTATTGCTCCATGCGGCGGACGTCGTCGTCGGGTGTTTGTCCGGAATTCCTGGTCTCGATGACGATGGTTTGCATCGCAACAACGGGCAAGGCCCAGGCCCAGAGACGGCGGACTGACTCCTTCACGTTCACTGAGAAACCGGCGTCGCGATCGTGGGCCAGTTCGCTCACGATGACCATATACTCGCCGTACTCGCCCTTTTCCCCTTGAATCGTCCTGGGATAGGCCGGGCCGGGTTCCTTCGCAAGCATGCGGCCGATGGCCGACTTGCCCGCGCCGCGCCTGCCCGAAAGGAAGGTATTCTCGTCGTCCCTGATCTCCCCGAACTGGCGCACATGGAGGAAGTTTTCCGCGAGGTGCTCCCCTTCCCGCTTTCCCCAAGCGTCAGGCCCCCCAAGGCTGAGATCAGCCGGAGTAAATAGTCTTTTCATAGATCACCTCGAGGCAACTTCCTGGCCGACCCCAGATACGAGATGAGGGATTTACTTGCGATAGATCCGTTCGAGAATGCTATCACAACAAGAAAGCGGGAGAGGATGGCGTTTTTGGGGCTCGACCTTCGACCCATGCCTGAGAACCTTCAACGGGACTGGTCCCTGGCCGAGCGCATGTGCCCGCGCGTCGCCTGGAAGCTCTTCCCGTTTCCGGCGATTCCTGCGACTCTCACTTGCCGGACGGGAAAGGGCAGGGGCGGGTGAAATTCCTGTAAATCGGCTGCATTTGGATTGACGCAACGCCGAGGTGCGGGTAGGTTCGCATCTATGGACAGTCCAGACTTCGACCAATTGCTCAAAACGTACAGGGAGGCGGTGGATCGCTGGGTGGAAGCGATACACACGGAAGAGTCGCTCGCGACAGAAGACCACTCCATGGTGCAGATGGAATTGTGGGATGATGCGGGATTCAAACTCCACGACGCGGAGTTGACGGCAAAGAAGGCGCGCGACGAGTACAAGAACGCCCTGCGAAAAAAGAACTACGGCTTTTAGTGAGCCTCTAAATTAGTCGATGTTTTGAAAGGGCACGCCTTCACAGGCTGCGGAAAAACTCGCACGGGCAACCAAACCCAGGGGCTTTGTAACAGGGCACGGCTTCAGCCGGGCCGAAAATGCTGCAAAAACGATCGCGGGCTTTAGCCCCTGAGGGAAGGTCCGCCCGAGCGGGATTCGTGTATGGGCCATAGGCTTCGGCGGTATCGATTTCCGCAGCACCCTGCCGCCCTTTACGCCGGAGGCGATGAAGGTGAATCGGGCGTTTGTCGATCTGCTCGGCGAAATCGCAAAGCAGAAGAACGCGACTCCGGCGCAGATTGCGCTCGCCTGGCTGCTCAAGCAGAAGCCGTGGATCGTGCCCATTCCGGGAACGACGAAGTTGTCTCGCCTCGATGAGAATATCGGAGCGGTTGCGGTTGAACTGACGGCCGACGATCTGCGTGCGATCGACAGCGGCGCCGACAAGATTACGGCTGAAGGCGCTCGCTACCCCGAGAGGCTGGAGCAGATGACGGGGCGTTGATTGGCTTCACGGTGAGGTCATCGTTGGGTGAGTTGGGGTTCGTGGTTTCCCACCCTAAGCGCAAAACGCGCGCTTAGGATGGGGCACCCGGCTTCGGAGCACATCGATATCAGCAGACCAGATAGAATCTCGTATGTTCGGCTGATTATGTGTTTCCGTTTTTTGAATTAGTGGGGTTCCGTCTGATCGGAAGTTGCACACAGGAGGAGCATGGCAGATTCAACTGGAGCAGCCACTATCATCGGAGCATCCATCGCGGCCGTTGTAGCCCTAGTTGGCCTTGTTGCCAGCAAGGAGCAGAAGACCTCTGAATTCCGGCAGGCATGGATCGACGGCGTTCGCAATGACCTGGCGACTTATCTTTCGCGAATCAATGCCGCATACGACGCGAAGGACGCCGCCTTCCCAAGCACTGCCGAGATGTGGACAGTCGTCCGTGAAGATGTGACAAGCATGAATGATGCATCCTGCCGCATAAAGCTGAGGCTCAACCACAAGGAAAAACCCTCGCAGGCCATCCTAAATACGATTAAGCAGATTGACAAACTCTTTCACCCAAACGAGCAAACTGGGAAGCCACAAGAAATCGACACTCTCCAGGTACGACTTGTTGCAGAGTCCCGTGAGGTTTTGAAGACTGAATGGGAGCGGGTTAAGAGGGGCGAAACATTCTTTATAGTCACCAAATGGACCTCCTTCGTGGCCGTCGTGTTGTCCTTGGTGGCTCTGACCCGAATCATATTTCCTGCAATTTTTAGCCACTTCAGTATGCCCTGGTAATAAATGTGAATTTGAGCATCGCTAACCCTGTTCCCGACTTGAAACGCGGCATCCAGTCTGACTGCGGACCGAAATTGTCGATTGCGGACGAACGTCGCCAACCCGTCAGTTCCTTTTCTGCAAACATCCATTGGGCCGGAAGGGCTCTATGCAGGATGGCAGCATATGAATTCACCGGGACGGGCTTCCGGCACCTGTAATATCACTGTTTGGTGATAAACTTGGTGACGCAGAGGATTTTATGAGAGCGACAGTTGCACTCGATGACGAGTTGATTCGCAAGGCGCAGGAGCTTTCGGGTGTGACGGAGAGAACGGCCCTGCTGAGGGAGGCTCTGAAGGCGCTGATTCACCTGGAGGCGTCGCGCAGGCTCGCCGCGGTTGGCGGAACCGAGCCGAACCTCAAACCCATCAAGCGCACAAGGGCCGACAATCTATGATCCTGGCCGACACTTCCGTTTGGGTGGATCACCTTAGAAACCGCAATCCGGAGATGGAAAAAAGGCTCGGCATGGGGAAGATCGCGATGCACCCGTTTATCGTGGCGGAGATTTCTCTTGGCTCGCTCAAAAATCGACAGCAGAGGCTTGCGGATATGGAGGCGCTGCTGGAAGTGAAGGTGGCGCAATTGAGCGAGGTTCGGCACATGATTGAGGCGCACGCTCTTTACTCGAAGGGCATGGGCCTGACGGACGCGCACCTGATCGCTTCGTGCCTGCTGACTCCGGGGACGCAGTTGTGGACCCGCGATGCGGCCATGGAAAAGGTGGCCAAGACGTTGGGGATTCTGGCGCCTCAACCCTGAAGTCTTGCGGCTTGTGAGGACCTTTATTTCCGGGGCTGAAGCCCGCGTTGGATGACTTGGCTTATTCCGGGGGTTGAAACCCCCGGCTCCCTCCGTAGTGCGCGCAAACACAAAAGAGCCGCGGCCCCTTCCAAGGCTGCGGCTCTTTTGTTCGGCTTCTTCGTGAAAACCAAAGCGGTGAAGCTTACATTTCTTTGACGCCCTCGACAAACGCCTTCAGCTTGCGGCTCCGCGAGGGATGACGCAGCTTGCGCAATGCCTTGGCCTCGATCTGCCTGATCCTCTCGCGGGTTACCTGGAAGCTCTGGCCTACTTCTTCCAACGTGTGCTCGGAGCCGTCTTCGAGGCCGAAGCGCATCTTGATCACGCGCTCTTCGCGCGGTGTGAGCGTCCGGAGCACCTGCGAGGTGTACTCCTTGAGGTTGACGCTGATCACGGCCTCAGAGGGCGAGACGGCCTGGCGGTCTTCAATGAAGTCGCCGAGGTGCGAGTCTTCTTCTTCGCCGATGGGGGTTTCGAGCGAGATGGGCTCCTGTGCGATCTTGAGGACCTTGCGGACCTTGGCGACAGGGATGTCCATGCGGCGCGCGATCTCCTCGCTCGACGGCTCGCGGCCCAGCTCCTGCACAAGCTGGCGGCTGGTGCGGATGAGCTTGTTGATGGTTTCGATCATGTGCACAGGAATACGAATTGTCCTGGCCTGATCGGCGATAGCGCGCGTGATGGCCTGGCGAATCCACCAGGTGGCATACGTCGAGAACTTGTAGCCGCGGCGGTACTCGAACTTGTCGACGGCTTTCATCAGGCCGATGTTGCCCTCCTGAATGAGGTCGAGGAACTGGAGGCCGCGGTTGGTGTATTTCTTGGCGATCGAAACAACCAGCCGCAGGTTGGCTTCGATCAGCTCGCGCTTGGCCTGCTCGGCGTCCATGTCGCCCTGAATCATCTCGCGCTGGGTGCGCTTGAGCTCGCCGATCGAGACGCCGGCGTCGGCTTCGATCTTTTCCAGGTCGACCTTGCAGTTCTTCTGCTGGCGGCGGTATTCCTTTTTGAGCTCCTCGCTTTTGGAGGCGTCGAACTTCTGGTCGAGCGAGCGGATCTGGCGCTCCAGTGTGCGCATGGTGTCGACCGTCTTGTTCACTTTGTCGAGCAGCCGCTTCCGCTCCATCGCCGTGTACTTGAGCTCGCGCACAATGCGCGAAATGAGCACCTTTTCGCGGGCGATCATCCAGCGCAGCCGGCGGGCCTCCTTCACCTTGGCCTTGGTGGCGGCTGCCGCGGTGGCCGCCTGCTTTTCTTCGAGCTGCGCGATCTTCTTCTGGTGCTTGACCAGCGTGTCGATGCGGGTCACGGTAGCCTTGACGCGGGTCAGGACAATCTCTTCGGTGAGCTCTTCTTCGTCGAAGATGACTACTTCTTTTACATTGCGCACCCCGCGCTTCAGGTCCTCGCCCAGGGCCGCGATCTCGCGGATGACGATGGGCGAGCGCGAGATGGCCTTGAGCACGCGCATCTGGCCGCGCTCGATGCGCTTGGCGATCTCCACTTCGCCCTCGCGCGTGAGCAGCGGAACGGTGCCCATCTCGCGCAGGTACATGCGCACAGGGTCGTTGGTCTTTTCCAGAGTGCCTGGGGTCAGGTCGAGCTCGACGTCTTCGCCTTCCTCGAGTTCGAATTCTTTGTCGCCAGGGAATTTGGGGGCATCGAGCAGATCGATGCCCTGCGTGCCGATCGTGGTGATCAGGTCGTCGAGGTCGTCACCCGAGCTGATTTCGTCCGGAATCATGTCGTTCACATCGCCGTAGGTAAGATAGCCCTTCTCTTTGCCCACTTCGATGATGTTGTCTATGTCGTGTTCAAATTTGTCGTCAATCGCCAAGTGTTCCTTCTCTCCGGCGCAATCGAGATTAGGCACCGCATTGCGCGACGGTGCGGGGCCCGGACAAGCCGTGCAAAAAAGATTCCCCGCAGGGTAATCCTGCACGCATGCGGACGCGGATTTGCGGTCACCCGCAAAAAAGAAGCGGTTTCAGGTAGTTGCTCGGAACAGGATGACAGCGCTTCAGGTTTCGCCTGGTTAGCCCGCGAGCCGCAGCTCATGTATGGGGCAAAGGGGCGCGCATCCTCACAGAGATCAATAGACTACCACAATCCGGCCCGTTCTCGGCAACAGAAAATCCGGGCCGAGTCCGGCGGCTGCCGTCCGTTCCGGGGAGTCTCGCTCCCGGAACGCTTTCAACTCCTGTACATTGGATGCAAAAAGGGGCGATCTGACGCAAGATTTGACTTACAGGACAGGCGGTACGTCGAGCAGAGACCGCAGGTTGCGCTTTCCATGAAGCACCGCGACGACCTGCAAGGGTTTGGTTTCGGGCCGGTAGACGACGATGAAGTTGGGAAAGCGCGTCACAGGCCAGAATCGAACCGGCAGAGAGGTGATTTCGGCTCGTTTTGGACCCTAGCATTGGGTGCCCCGCAAGGCTCTCGCAAGCCGAAAGAATCGCTGATTCTACGCGATTTGCGGCATCGACGCCGTCTTCTGCGATGTACTTCCAGATTTCCTCAAGATCGCCGAGCGCCCGAGGGGTCAACTCGAAGGAGAAGGGCATTTCTCAGGCAGTCTTCCGTTTGGCCCGGCGGGCATGGAGGCTGCGGACCGCTTCGTCGGCGTTGAGCAGTTCCCCCCGCATCGCCTGTCCATACCCTTCCTCGATTTGAGCGGCGATGGCATCCTTGTCAGGTTTCATCCAGTCCCCATTCCGATACTGCTCGCGAATGATGGCGAAGGCCTGATCGAGAACTTCTTCCGGGCTCATGCCGGACTTCGCGGCCCGCTCAAGAATTCTCTTCTGCTCGGGTCTAATTTCGAGGATCATTGCTTCCCCCTGCGCCTGCAAGGCTTCGGCTGGCTGGATTATACCCTTTTGCCGTGCAACTGCCGGAGAGCGCGGTCGAGCTCAAGCTTCTGCTGCGTGAGGAGGGCCAGTTCGGCGAAGTCCCCGCGGCGTTCGGCTTCAGCGATGAGCACGCGGAGCTCGCGCTGGCGGCTCTCGATGGCACGCTCCTGGATCTCCTGCACCGCGCCTCGGACTTCGTTGGGTCCGGGCGGCTTGACTTCGGCTAAAAGAGCTTCGGCCAGCAGCGCGCGCTGGCCCTGGTCTTCGACCACATCCATGGGGTCGCGTGCCTGCCTGCCAGCCAGAGCCTGCAGGGCGGAAAAGGTGCCAAGATGCTCAAACCACGTAGGTTGCTCGGCCAGAGCCTGGGCAGCGAGTCGGCGCGCGTCTTCATTTTCGGGGTCGTCGATGGCCAGCGCGCGCAGCAGGACCCGCTCGACCTCAGTGAGTGTGGTAGACCTCGCCCCCACGTGGTCGCGGCGGCGAAGCGCGGCCTGACGCAACTCCTCACGCAGCACCGCGGAGTCGATGCTCAGCTTTTGCGCGGCGTCCCCGGCGAACTGGTCGCGGGCCAGCTTTTCCGGCATCCGCCGGATGTGCGGCAGAAGGTAGTTCATGGCCTTGACCTTCTGGTCGGCGCCGGCGCCGGGAAACATCTGCCGGGCGCGCTCGATCAGGAAGTCGGACTGGCGCCGCGCCCCGCGGATCGCCGCTGTATAGGCCTCCACCCCCCGCTCGCGAATGTACCGGTCCGGGTCCAGGCCGCCGTCGAGGGTGACGATCTTGATGGTAAAGCCCTCCTCGGTGAGCAGAGCAATGGATTTCTCGGCGGCGTTGCTGCCAGCCGCGTCGGGATCGAAGTTGACCACGACATTCGAGGTGTGGCGGCGCAGCATGGCCACTTGTTGCTCGGTGAAAGCCGTACCGCTGGTGGCGATCACGTTCTGAATCCCGCGCAGAAAGACGGAGATGCAGTCCATCTGCCCCTCGACCAGCAAGGCAAACTCGAACTGTCGAATGGCGGTGCGCGCCTTGTCGAGGTTGAAGAGCACCTGGCCCTTCGTGTAGAGCGGCGTCTCCGGCGAGTTGATGTACTTGGCTCCGGCTTTATCGCCGGTTTCGAGCGTGCGCGCGGTGAAGGCAATCACCCGGCCGCTCTCGTTGGCGATGGGGAACATGACCCGCTTGCGGAAGCGGTCGTATATCGGCCCCAGGCTGCCATCACCCTGCTCTTTCGAACTAAAAAGCCCAGAGGCGCGCAAGGCTTCGTCGTCGGCCATCCCTTTGAGCCGGTCGCGCAGGGCGTTGAAGCTCTCCGGCGAGTAGCCAATGCGGAACTTGGCGATGCCTTCCGGCGTCAGCCCGCGGCCCGCCAGATACTCGCGCGCCACAGCTCCTTCCGGCCCGCGCAACTGCTCCTCGAACCATGCGGTCGCGGTCTCGTGCAGTTCCAGCAATTTGGCTCTCTGGCGGGCGCCTGCAGCTTCTTCCGGCGATGAGAACTCGCGTTTGGGCAGCGGAATGCCGGCTTTCTGGGCGACGATGCGTACCGCCTCAGGGAAACCCACATTCTCGATCTTTGCAACGAAGCTGAAGACGTCGCCCGAGGCCTGGCAGCCGAAGCAGTGGTAGAACTGCCGCACCGCATGGACTGAAAACGACGGCGACTTTTCGTTGTGAAACGGACACAATCCGGAGTAGTTCTGCGCCCCCGCCTTGCGCAGGCGGATATACCCCTCGATCACCTTGACGATGTCGGCCTGCTGCTTGACGGTCTGTGTGAAGTCGGACATGGAAGCTGTTCTGAGGATAAGGCTGGAGGGCGATTGGCTGTGTGGAAGACGTGGAAAGCGGTGCGCTTTCTTCCATTGCGCCAGTTGCCTCGACGAGCAGCCATTCAGCATGGGGCCGGTCCGGATTGAAAGATCGAATCAAGACCATACCCCGATTCCGGAGAAATACCAGGCGCTCTCCCGAACTTTTTCCGTTCCCTTGCGTCTTATCTGCATCCCACTACGACGATTTCCGCGGATAAGAGAGTAACAGCGAAATCTTAGGTTTACGACTGCCAGCCGAATCCTGAACATCTCGCGGACAAGTGCCGGCCAGCGATCTTTTTATTGCCCCCGCGTATGACCGGCGATCGTAGGCGCGCGGCCCTCGGCGCGGAACCGGAGATAGGTACAGTCCGTACCATTGGAGTATGCCAAGTATGTTTTTGGGATTGGCAATGGGCCTGGCCGCCGTTGTCTCAGCCGCGCAGACCAATAAGCCGATTGTTGCTCCCGCGCAGTCTCAGAAGACGCAGCCCACCGGCGAGTACAGAGTGCCGCTGATTGCCAGGAAATTGCGCCTCTCCGACTTTGCCGGCATGCAGCCGGGGCCGGACCTGAAAGACAAGCTGCTCCTGATCTCAGGGTTTATTCAGAACTATCCGCGCGATGGGCAGCCGGCCACCGATGCAACCGAAGTGTGGATGGGCTTTACGAAAAGCGATCTGTATCTCGTCTTCATCTGCCACGATAGTCACCCCGGCGAGATTCGCGGCCATCTGGCGCGGCGCGAGAATATCCTCAACGACGACAACGTCTCCGTGCTCTTCGATCCCTTTCAGGATCACCGGAAAGGCGTTCTCTTCACCGTGAACCCGGCCGGCGTGCAGGCCGACGCGGCGTGGAGCGAAACCAGCGGCCAGGACTACAGTTACGACCAGGTTTGGGACTCCGAAGGTCAAGTCACCGCCGGCGGATGGATGGCGCTCATGGCGATCCCGTTTCGAAGCCTGCGCTTCCGTCCCAATGGTTCCGACTGGGGAGTCGTCTTCAGCCGCAACTTCCCGCGCAACAGCGAAACCGACTACTGGCCGCGCATCGCCGCCAACATTTCGGGCGTTCTAACGCAGGAAGCGACCCTGAAGGGCATTGAAGGCGTCACAGGCTCGCACAATGTCCAGATCGACCCTTATCTCCTGGGGCAAAACGAGCGCACGCTGGACACTCTCGACCCGCTGAATCCATTTTGGAGTTCGCGCCACGTCGAGGCCACCGCGGGCGGAGAAGCCAAGGCAGTTCTCAAGGACAGCATTATTCTCGATGCGGCCATCAACCCCGACTTCAGCGATGTGGAGTCCGATCAGCCCCAATTCACGGTCGATCAGCGCTATCCGGTCTACTTCCAGGAACTTCGGCCTTTCTTTCTGGAGAATGCAAATTACTTTGCGACTCCAATCACGCTCGTCTATACGCGGAACATCGTCCATCCGGAGTACGGCGTGCGCGCGACGGGAAAGATAGGCCAAACGAACATCGGCTTGTTTGCCGTTGACGATCGCGAGCCGGGACAAACCGTAGCTTCCGGCGATCCGCTTTACCGAAAGCGCGCCAAGGTCGCGGTGGGGCGCATCTCCCAGGATCTGGGCAAGGGGTCGAGCATCGGCGCAATCTATACCGACGAGGAACTCGGCCAGGGCTGGAATCGCATCGGTGGCATCGATTTCACTGCGCTCATAAAAGACAAGTGGACCGCAATGGGACAATGGGTAGAAAGCTCCACGCGCGGCACAGTCGACAGCGGAACGCCGCCGTCCTATGCCGCCGGGCCTGCCGCCAACTTTCAGTTGCAGCGCGCCGGCCACGCCTTCAACCTGAATTCGAATTTCCAGGATTTCAGCACCGGCTTTCAAACCCAGCTCGGCTTCATCCAGTCGTCGAACTTACGCAGCGGACAAACGCACGCCACCTATCAGTGGTTTCCTAAACACAGCAAACTGCAGAGCTTTGGGCTGGAAACAAACCAGAACATCGCCTTTGACCATTTCGGAAACCGCGTGTATCACTACTCATCGTTCGATCCGTTCTGGCTGCTGCCGAGCAACTTTGTCATTGCGCCGGTCGTCGGCCAGAACTCCGACACGGTGGGACCGCAAAACGGCTACCTGCTCACCAAGAACAAGAACTTCACCGAAAACAACGGCGGCATCGTCGTAAGAGGCGCTCCCTGGCCGCAGCTCAGCTTCAATATCAGAGCCTTTCGCAGCGGAAATGTGAACTACAACCCGGTGGCCGGCGGCGTGCCGTCTCTCATGAATCAGCAGACCGCGCAGGTTCTCTTTACCCTGCAACCCCTCAGTCAATTGACCGCGGACAACACCTATCTGCTCGATCGCGACCGCTCGGTCAGAGACGGCGCGCTTGTCTATGAGAGCCAGACATTCCGTACCAAGCTCAACTATCAATTCACGCGGGCGATCTCCGTCCGTGTGATCGTTGAGTACGACTCCACACTGGCCAATCCCGCGGAAACATCGTTATTGAGGAAGAAGCAGGTAGGCACGCAGGCGCTTTTTACGTGGCTCCCACATCCAGGCACGGCCGTCTATGTCGGTTACAACAACGATCTGCAGAATCTGGATCGTTCGCTCTGCAATCGCCTGCCAGGCGGGGCTTGCGACCCGAACAACACCGTGCCGCCGCGCTCACCGAACCTCCTCACCGATGGGCGTCAGATCTTCATCAAGGGATCCTATCTATTCCGCTTCTGATCCCCACCTGGCTTTTGACTCGCGAATGCTCACAAAGGTCCCTCCTTTGTCTCCTCAGTGCATCCAAAGAAGTGAGAAGGAGCAAACCACCATGACCACAACAACCGCTACCCCTACCCCTGTCACATCCGCCCCCGGCACCGTAACCACCTGGAACATTGACCCGGCCCACTCCGTAGCCGAGTTCAAGGTGAGACACATGATGATCTCCAACGTGAAGGGCAAGTTCTCCTCGCTCTCCGGCGCGCTGCATCTGGACGAAACCAATTACGCCCATTCCACCGTGGAGGTTTCCATCCCCGCCGCCAGCCTGACAACCGGCGATGACCAGCGCGACACCCACCTGAAGAGCGCCGACTTCCTCGACCTGGAGAAGTTCCCCACCCTCACCTTCAAATCCACCAGCATCGAGTCCACCGGCGGCGGCAACTACGATGTAATCGGCGATCTGACCATCCACGGCGTCACCAAGTCCGTTACGCTCGCTATCGAAGATGTCAGCGAGCCTTCCAAGGACCCCTGGGGCAACCACCGCCTCGGCCTTTCCGGCTCCACCAGGATCAATCGCAAGGACTTTGGGATCGCTTGGAACTCGCCTCTCGAGACCGGCGGCCTGCTCGTCGGAGAGGAAGTTGCCATCTCACTCGATGTAGAGTTCATCAAGGCGTAAAAACAGGGAACGGGGATCGGGAAACAGCAATCCATGGCGAGCGGTCAGCTTCCCTGTTCCCTGTTCCCTATTCCCTTTCCTGTTCCCTGCCATTCAATTACCTGTTGCAACGAATATCTCCCCCGTGCATCCAATACTTGCACGCCCCAGGAGGTCTTCCCCATGTCCCTTCGCCCAGTCAAACAGATCCTTCAAACCCAACCCACCATCGAAGGCGCGGGCGTAAAGCTGCAGCGCGCCTTCGGATTCGGCAAAACCGCCGAGTTCGATCCGTTCCTGTTACTCGACGACTTTCGCAACGAGAATCCCGCGGATTACCTTGCCGGCTTCCCCTGGCATCCCCACCGCGGCATAGAAACCATCACCTACGTGCTGGCCGGCGAAGTGGCCCATGGCGACAGCCTGGGCAACAAGGGCCGCATGACCGCCGGCGACGTGCAGTGGATGACCGCAGGCAGCGGCATTCTCCACCAGGAGATGCCCAAAGGCGACGAGCGCGGGCGTATGCATGGGTTTCAACTGTGGGCCAACCTGCCCGCGGCGCACAAGATGACCGACCCGCGCTACCAGGACATTCCGTCCAGCGCCATTCCCGAAGTGACGGAAGACGACGGCACAAAAGCGCGCATTATCTGCGGCGAGTTCTGGGGCAAGAGAGGGCCTGTCGAAGGCGTGGCGACCGAGTCCATGTCGGTTGACGCGCGCTATGTCGATATCTCCGTCCCGCCCGGCAAGAAGAAGCGCATCCAGGTGGAGACGACGCGGAATGCGTTTGCGTATGTCTTCTCTGGTGCGGGAACC
>Ga0182014_10000901_pt1 | contig 40556 bp, 26 predicted proteins | sample 612S2DmetaG_FD_120489 | JGI IMG/M metagenome (GOLD analysis project Ga0182014, IMG submission 120489) | Permafrost microbial communities from Stordalen Mire, Sweden - 612S2D metaG | ecosystem: Environmental > Terrestrial > Soil > Wetlands > Permafrost | place: Sweden: Stordalen | collected... | reverse complement strand
GACCCTTTGACGACCGATGGCCGTCAGACGCACCAGGTCTGCTTTGGTGCTGGTGGCCACGACGCTACCGGCGGCTGCCTTCACCAGCGGTGCGGCGATTCGAGTCGTCTTGCCTGCCCGGGCGGGAGCGATCACCAATGCGGTGTCCTCTGCTCGCGCAGTCACCGGACGCCCCAGGTAACTGGCGAACACCGGCCCTACCGCACGGCCCTGCGCACCCCGATCTGCGGCCTTCTTGGTGATTCCGAACGCCTTGTCGACCTCGTCGCGGGTAGCGAACCCGCCTTTGGCGCGGCGGGCTGCGACACCCACCACGCCAATGACCGCGCCCATCAGCACCGCCGCGAACAGCACACATACGGTGACCCAGAACCCCACCGGCCCAGGGATGCGCGGAGCCAGTGACGGCTCATACCCGCGTGCTGGCTGGCTTGCGTGGGTCAGTACGCCACCGATCGTGCTGGCTAGGCGGGCGGTTGATGGCCACGTCCACCCGCCGCCGCTCAGCAGCGCCGCCAGCGCGCCGCCGACCAGCAGGAGTAGGCCGAGGACGACAACGGCTGCGGCCGCGGCCAGGAACGCCAGCTCGCCGCGATCGGACGGGCTCTTACTGCTGCTGTTGTCCATCAAAGACTCCCTGGTCGCGGTGATGTGGGGCATGCGTGCACGCAACGCCTCAGCCGGCGAGGGCCAGCAATGCCTGGTTCTGGCTGGTGGCACTGGCCAGGGGCCGGCGGATCCCGACGATGACGTTCTTCCAGCTCGAGAGCGGATCCACCTGCACCTTCTGGCCGGTCTGGGGGGCCTGTACCAGGTACGGGACGTGGTCGAGTTGCCCGATGTACATTCCGACGTGGCCGGGCGCTGCTGGGGTCCCGTCGGCTCCGGCGATGAACAGCAGGTCGCCTGGCTGCAGCTCGGCCAGTCCTGCCACAGGGGTCCCGGACTCTGCTTGCGCCTGTGCGGTGCGCGGGATCGCGACGCCCGCGGCCGCCCAGGCCTCGAGCGTCAGGCCCGAGCAGTCATACCCGCTTGGCCCCACGCCTCCCCAGATGTAGGGCTTGCCGACCTGCGCCAAAGCGAAGCGGACTGCAGCCGCGCTCTGCCCTGCCGCGGGGAGCTGGTAGCCGGCAGGTATGGCGCCGGTGGCGACGCCAGGAAGACCTGCGCCACCATTGCCCGCACAGGCCACCGCCTGGACTGTTCCGGGCTGTGCCCCGATGCCGCCCGCGGCGCCTGGCCAGAACCGCTGGACCAGTGCCCCGGCCTCGTTTTCCCATTGCGCGTACGCACCGATCAGGGCCTTGGCTGGCCGCTGTACGGTGGCCGCTACCTGCGTCAGGGGCAGTAGCTGCCAGCCGGGGATGGCCACGACCTGGGCCAGGAACGCCTGGGTGGCAAGGACCGGGTTCGTGGCTACGGTCACGCCGTAGAACTGGGTCTGTTGCTGGAACAGCCCTCGTGAGCTCGGTCCCGCGGTGTCGCCGTAGTTGAGGTTGCGCAGGCTCGACTCCTGCATCGCGGTCGCGACCGCGATCTGCGCCGCGCGTGGCGGAAGCGTCATGGCCTGGGCGGTAGCGATCACGGCCTGGGCGTTGGCGAGCTGCTCGGCGTCCAGGGTCGTCGTTGCGGCGGTCGATGTCGCCCCGCCGGGCCCGCATACCTGCCCGGCCGATGAGTTGGTGGAAACCCACACCGCCAGGGCCAGCACCGCGGTCCCTGGCACAAGCCAGATCATGAGGGCGGCCACCACCACCAGGAGCATCGACCTCGACGGGGCGGGCATCTATGCACTCAAGTTCTGACGAGAATCGTCAATATTCACCGAAACTTCTAACCTTGCGCCTTGAGCGCAACGTTGGTGTCCATCAAGGTCTTTTCGGTGGCGGACTGCACCGCCTGGACTTTGAAGGTCCTACCTCCGACGACCCACAGGGCTCGTCCTTCCTTCTGGCGGGCCCATCCAGTGACCCAGTCCCGCTGGAGGTCACCCAGCTCGAGGAGCTCGTCGAGCTCGCCGGCGACCTGCGGGTCCTGGCCGAGGAGGATCTTGGTGTCGCACAGGGCGATCATGTCCTTGGCAATCGTCACCGCCCGCGAGCCCGCGTCCCCGACGGAAAGCAGATCCGATGGCTTGTGCCCGATGACCCACTGGATCGCTCCTTCGGCTCGTGAGAGCCGCAGGTCGGCGTCCAGCGACTCGACCGCGCCGAGCCCCAGCCGCATCTGGCGCCACACCTCGTCGCGGACGATGAGGCGGATGTCGCCCTGGGTGCGCATGTCCGTCATCGCCCGAGACCAGGAGTTCGAGCACGCAAGGGCCACGCCGACCGCCTCGTCGCCCAGGCTTTGGAGCCGTTGCAGCGACAGGGACTGGATCGGTGCGTTCCAGTCAACGGTGATATTCGTGTGTGCGTCGAAGAGCCCTGACAGGCTGCCGCGGCACATGCCCCCGAGTGCAGCGGTGATGTGCCGGGTGCCGTCCAGGAACGCCTGCCGGTCCGGGTAGCGGCAGTCGGCCACCAGCTCCGGGCTCGGCTCACGCATCGCCTGCCAAATCTGCGGGATGATGATTGGAGTCAGGTGGGTGGTGCCCCGCCCCCATCCGGTGAGCTCCTCCAGGACGACGGTCAGGACGTCTTCGTCAGCAGCGCTGACCTGCACCCCTTTCGCGCCGATGAGGGCTTTCAGGAGCACCTGCCAGCGGCCAAAGATGAGCCTGGAGCGGTTCAGGAGCTCTTCGCGGTCCAGGCGGTCCCAGCCCTGGCCCATCGGGCCGAGGTCGATGGGGTTGATCCGGGTTTCCATCCCGATGCCCACAGCGAAGGGCTCGACCCCTAATGCCCTGCACAGGTCTTCGTACTCACCCTTCACGTCGCCTGGGATGAACGTCTTGACCCCGAACCGCATCAGCCGCAGGAGGATCAGCATGATCGTGGTGGTCTTGCCCATGCCCGGTTTCCCGAAGGTGATGATGTTCGGGTTGGTGACGATCTTGTTCAGCACCCAGCCCATCGGGTCGCAGAAGAACGCCCCACCAGAGAGGGCATCCCAGCCCACCAGTGCACCGGTCGGTGGCAGGCCGTTAGTGGCGATCATCGGGAATACTCCGCCGATGTCGGCGGAGGTGGCCCGGTAGACCGCCAGCGGCGCAGGCACGGGCGACCACCCGTGTCCCGGCTGGGCCTGTCCGCGCCGAGGGAGGTAGTCGCGCAGCAGGGGCCTGTCCGCGTCGCGGCGGCTCGTCACGGCAGCCGGGGTGGCGGTGGTGGGTAGGCCCCCACCGAAGTCGCCGACCAAAGTCTCTAGCGACCTCGCCGTCAGGTATCGCTTCGCTGGCGAGGGTGTCATTTTCGCCACCCGCGAGAGGGCAGGCCAACCCCGACCGGGAGCACCGCCGCAGCGAATCCTGAGTCCTGGGCCAGGTCCAGGCGCAACAGTTGGAACCCGGCGGCGCGCGCTGAGGCCTCGAACCTGGACGCGGCGTCCTCGACGCCATGGCCAGAGGGGACAGTTACTGCTGCTGCGCCCGCAACGCGGACCAGGGTGTGACCCATCATCATCTGCTGGTCTCGGCGGGCCGCGTCCGCTGACCGTCGCTTCTCCCGCCGGGTTAGCCGGAACCCGCGCGTGGTCTTGAGGTCTTCAGCCATCTCGGCTCCCCAGATGTCGTGGTCCATCTGCTTATCCGCCTTCCCCGGCGAGAAGGGTTCGTAGTGCAGCGCGAGGGTGCGTCGCTCCCCTGGGACCGACGGCGTCAGGATCCGGGAAAGCGAACCCACCCTGGTGGGGCGTTTGGGCAGCATCACCGCGTAGGACACCGTCGTGAATGCGTCGTGGACGTAGCGGCGCGACCTAGGCGAGGGGGCCTTCGCTGGCCCCGCAGCTCCCATCGGGACACCGGTCACGGTGGACCGGCCCCGGGCCTGCTCCTGGCGGGCGGCTTCCATCCCTGCTGCCTCGGCAGGGTTGAAACCCGTGCGGATGGCACCGGCCAGTCCTTCACTGGTCAGCCAGTCGACCTGTGTTACTCCCAGCCCACGCAGCTGGGCTTCGACCTCACCCAGGTGGCGGTAGAGCACCCGGGCTCGGCCATCGACTCCACCGCCGGCCTCACCGGCGGCTTTGTGGATCCGCTGCTCGGAGATCCCGACGGTCACGAAAAGCTCGTGGCGCACGCTGGCATTGATCGTGGACGCCTCGATCTCGGCCGAAGCGATCCGCACGACGTCCGGCAGGTTCGCCATCTCGTTGTCCGTGACCCACGCGGCGCGTTCGGCGCCGTCGTCAGGCACTGTGCGGATCAGAGTGGACAGGCGCACCACATCCTCAGACTCCGCAGCAGCCGCGAGCATGCCGCCTAGCCCCGCGGCGTACCCGTCGCGCATCATCTCGTCCGCCCCGCCGATCCCGGGGTGGGTGCAGCGTGCCGTGGCCAGCCACAACCCCTCATGAGGCTGGTGGATGACGCAGACGCGTCGTCCACCAGGGCCGAACGGAGGCCCGTCATAGGTCCGCAGGCTTGCCAGGACCCCCGGCAGGTCAACGCGAGCTAGTTCCTCACTAGAGGCCGCACCCGAGGCCGCGTTTGATCGCCACATACTCCAGCCCATTGCGCGTCCTATCTGAAAACTGGTGAAGTCGGCCAGCCACCGGTACGCCTTGCGGCGCCGGATCGGCACGACGATGAGAGCCACGACCATGAGGGTTATCGGCAGCAGCTTCGCTGCGGTCCCCCAGTGAGAGCGTCCAATCGCGGTCAGCGGCGGCAAGATCGCCACCATCACCACCGTCACCTGGCGCCCCGTCATCCCGAAGAACGAACCGACCTTCTCCGGGCTCCAACCTGTATATGTGCGCGCCGTGCTCATAGCGCCACCACCACTGCGGCCGCCTCGACACCCTCGGTCGCTACCGCGGCCTCACCAGCGCCTCCAGCAGCTCCAGCAGATCCACCACCGCCAGGTGCGTCATCACCGGCTGGTGCGCCCGCGGGGCTCGGTCCACCAGACCCGCCACCGTCGCCGGGTGGCTGGGTTGGGGGTGCTGAGGTATCGGCTGGTGCTGGTCCTTGGGGCTGGGCATCGGTGGCGCTGTCGTCGCCACTATCAGAAGACTGGTCGCTGCCGGTGTCGCGGCTTTTACTTTTGTTGGACTTGCTCGACTCGTCCCGCACCGATCCCTGATGCCCGGCGCCCATCGTGTCCAGCATCCCGCCGCCGGCCGTCGCTGCGCTCGAAGCCACGTCTTGAGCCATCCCGCTGCCCGCCAACAGCGCGTTTGTGAAGCGGTTCGACGTGGCGTCGTCCGACCCCTCACTGTCATTGCCTCCCGTGGCCAGCGCTGAACCTCCACCGCCGGACGACCCGGAGCCAAAGAACCCCCGGACGCGCCCACCAGAGACCGAGCTGGGGTCGACGAAAGCGAAGAGCTTGAACATCGCCCACGGGCAGGTCAGCGAGATCAGGAGCACCACCAGGCCGATGAGGACCTGCACGGCCGCCGTCCCCGCGCCCTGAGAGGCGCCATCAGCACCAGCAGCCCCTGCCGCGGTCCGCAACCCCAACACGATGACCAGCGCCAGAGCCGGGCTCATCAGCAGCAGAGCAATCATCCACCGCAGCCCGATCCAGAACCAGCGCGTCGTGCTCTCCTGCACCAGCCCCGCTGCCAGCAGCGGGATCGTCGCTGCAAGCACCAGGATGGACGCGTTCCGCACCAGCGTCTCGACCACCAGGCCAAGCACGGCAGGGAAGAGCACGAAAAGGGCGAGCACTCCCACGCCGACGCCGCCCACGCTGTGCACAGCGTTCGTCAGCACCGAGTTCTGGGCGGTGATGCCCTGCCAGTTGTCGATGCCCAGCCCGCCCTTGAGCAGCCCGAGCGCCAACGCGTCACTGGCCGTGACCAGCACGGCCAGGAACCCCAACCCGCCAGCAGTGATCAGCGAGTACTGGGCGATACCGACCAGGAGCGTGGCGAACCCTCGTCCGCCGTCAAGGACTCCCCGGCCGATCTGGATGAAGCACAAAATGATCAGGACGGCCCCGCCGAGCCACAACATGATGGGCATGACGCCAGCCAAGGGCCCCGTCCGCGGGTCCACATTGGGGGCCCCGAGGTGGTCGATCCAGGCGAAGACCCCGCTCAGCATCGTGACCATGAAGGTCCACAGGCCTTCCATCACGTTGTTCAGCCCACTACTCACGGCGCCAGCCGCCGCATTGCCGGCGGCGGACGCAGCAGCGCCGACAACGTTCCCGACGCCGGCCGCAGCTGCGTCGAGCGGGTTGGGGATGCCAAGGGTGCTAAGCATGGTTGACCGCCTGCCATCCCGCGCGCACGCTGTCGGCACTGCCAGGCCACGCATTGGGGGCCCACGCGGGTTGCTCGCCCGGGCCTATCCGCCACCGGCCAGCGGACCAGACCATCCGCTGGCAGTCCCCTACGCCGATCCGAGCGCTATTGCGGTAGTTGGCGTCGAGCTCGCCGTTCACGCAGGCGACCACGAAATTACCGTCATCCAGCACGCCCTTCACCTGGGCATCAGTGACGGTGTAGGAAACCTGTAGTCCAGCCGTCGAGTCTGTGAGCCCTGCCCCTTTTAGGCCCGCGTTGACCGCGGTGCTCATGTTCCAGTCCTGTTTCGAGACAGCTCCAGGCATGGCGGCCCAGTCGTACACCAGCTGGACCTGTGCCAGGTTTTCGTTCTGCCACGCGGCCTGGTCGATTTCGGCGAGCTGAGCCAGGGCACCCTGCGGGGTGCGCGGGAAGCCGGTCGGGAGAAGCTCGGTGTGCACCGTCGCCGCTGGCAGCACTATCGGCGGGCCGGCAGTGGCCTCGACCAACGGCTGCGGCTGGACCGCCGAGGGCAGCAGCTGCACCATCGGCCTGGCAGCCAGGGCATCCTCAGCCTGCTGCAGCGAGACCGAAGGACCCGACGACCGCGTCGCAGACGAGCTGGTGGTCGGCGCCGGTGCCTGTCTGGCGGTTGGTGGCGCCGCGTTGCCTCCGAAGAGGATCGTGGCCACCAGGTACACGATGCCCGCGAGCCCGCCCAGGCAGGCCGCGACGATCACGCCCAGGGTGATCCAGGCCCGGGTGACCTCACGCATTTTTATTCTGACCACGCCATCACCTAGCCGGTAACCGAGGTTAGGAAGGTGTAGATGCAGGCATACAGGACGGCTGCCATCGCCGCAGAGATCAGCATCGCCTGTCCGGTCTTGGACGACCCGTGATTGCCGAAGGCCCGTCCGCCGGCCACCGCCCCAGCTCCAATGAAGCCAACCAGGACGATGACGAGCAGTACGCCCCACTTGACATACGCAACGATGGCGCTGATCTGGGGCCCCACTCCCGGTATCGCCTGCGGGGGCGGGTTGGGGATCACACCGGTACCAAAAACCCCAATCAAGCTGTGAAACATGTGCATCACGTCACCTCTGCCTTTCAGAATTGCTTTGTAGACCCCTTGGCCATGGCAGCCGTCGGTGGCGTTGTTGGTCATCGGATTTGCCGAGATCGACCGGCACACCGACCCCGGCCAGCACGTGCAGAGCCGCTGCCTGCAGCGCAGGTGGGCTGGGAGCTGTCGTCAGGCCATACCGCTCAAGGTCGCCGTCCCACGGCATGTTGAACCCGCTGTCCAGCAGGCGGCACGCCTGCGTGCTTGCCACCGCCAAGACCTCTGCCGGCCAGGTTGCCGCGCCTACACTCACCAGTGCTTTCACCGGAGCAGTCGCTGTTGCGGCGGCGGCCGCGAGGACACCCTCGAGCTGGGTGAGCCCGCGCCGGGTCGCACGAAGCACCACCACGGGCGTGGTGCTGGCCCCAATGAGCCACGCTGCGGCTGGGGTTGGGGTACCCGCCCACATCTGCCAGGCATCCCCCGCAAGATCAACGACCGTGACGTCATAGGCAACAGCCAGCGCCTCCCTCCACGCGCTGACGTCCGGCACCGCATCCGGCAGGCAAAGCCCAGACAGACCCGCGGCGACCCGGCGCACATCAATGCTGCGACGACGAGAGAGCTGGACCCCACGGCGGGAGCTGGAGCCTACGAGAACGGAGCCCTCCACATCGCACGAGTAGCTCAGCCCCGACCGGGCGGGGTCAGCAGTATCGATCAGCAAGACCCGCAGCCCGGCAGTGTCCGCAGCGTCGGCCAGAGCCAGAGCACACGTGGACGCACCAGCACCAGCATGGGCAGCAAGGACAGGGATGACGTGGCCTAGACCGGGCGCGACGGGTTGCCTGGGCGTGCCCAAACTTTCCTTCTGGACCTTGATGTAGGGGTTGGCCTGGACCAGGGGCTGGTTCCCCCCAATCTCAGCCGGTGAGAGCGGCCCGGTTGAGCTCCGGACCACCCCCGGATGTAGCCCAGCAGTTGCGGACAGTAATGCGGGGGCTCGCAGTGACTTTCTATCCTGTTGCTCCCGAGCGGCCAAAGCCATGCCTCTCCCCTGGGTTGTTCACTGCCTAGTATCTGCATGATACATATATTCACTGGCACTTAAAGCCACTGGGAAGCGTTGACCGATACTTTACCAAGATTTTACTATGGTCACAGGCTATTAATCTGTATTAAGGGTCTTCAAGTCTGGCTATGTGTGGTTTACACTTCCATCGAGGCCACTCAAAGCCGGACAGGTGGCGACGATTTGAAGGGAACCCTCGCGATGCAGCACGGTATTGTTCTTGGCTGTGCCCAAGCCATTCTCCCGAGACGAGTACGACCACCTGCCGGAGGTCCTGACTTCGGTCGAGGTGGCGCGGATCTTGGACTCCACCGAAGTGCAGGTCTGCCGATGGGCAGCCCAGGGCCGGGTGCCTGGCATCCAGATCGGGCGCATGTGGCGCTTCTCCAAAACCTCTATCGAACAGCTCATCTCAGGCGGCAATCTGCCGCGCTGACCCCTCTGCGGGGTGTTGCGTGAGCACTAATCGCGAGCACCCTGAGGGCGATCTCACTGACGAGGCGATCGAACATCTGCCGGAAGTCCTGACGCGCGAACAAGCTGCTTGGCTCCTGCGCCTTTCCCCAGGTCGACTGGACGCCGCAGCGAAACGTGGCGAGGTGCCGTTCCACTCCATCGGTCGCAAGCGCCTCTACTCCAAGACGACGCTGCTCAGGATGGTCACCGGTGACCACACGTGAGGGATGAGCAGCTCAAGAAATTGGCATCGTAACTGCCGGCACCGACACAGCCCCGCCCGTCGTCCGGGCGTACCGCTCATGCTCGGCCGGCGGCGCCAGTGCTGCCGGGCGCTTAGTGCGACGTGATCTCTGTGTCGGGTAGAGCGCAATCCCTACTCCGTTGGCCAGCCCCGGACTGTGAAGTATCTGTCCCCGACCCGCGACCCGCGACCCGCGTGCCTCGAGCCAGTTCCCGACCTAAGAAAGGTGTCACCGTGACCGTAGAAATCGAGAACGTCGTCGCCCAGCCCGTCATCGTCGCGGTAGTCCGTGAGAACGGAAGCGCCGAGGTGACGGCCGGCGGGATCTCTCACCAAGTACGCCAGGACACCCTTGAGCAAGCCCGTGATGCCGTCGTTGCCCACGTGAGCAACCAACATGCTGAGCCTCTGGGCCGACCAGTTCTCATGCATATTACGGACCCGGCGGGCCAGTGGGACATGCTCGTCCATCCCAGCGGGCGGGTTGAAGCAGCTGATACCGCACCGTCGGCCCGAGCCTCCGAGTTCGGTGCGGTTGAGCTGGAACCCGCTAAGGCGGTTGACACTGACATCAGAGCCACCCAGCGGCCGGTCAGGGCGAACAGGTCCTTCCTGACAGTCCACGAGGACGTCGCGGCCGCACAGCACGGCTGGCGCGGGATTCTCACGCGGCTCGGGCTGAACTCCGAGCCCAGCGACACCGAGAAGGCCGAACGGGCCGATGTGCGCGCAACGAGCCGGCATTGGCCTGGCCCGCGCACGATCGCCATTGTCAACGGCAAGGGCGGGGCGGGCAAAACGCCGACCACTGTGATTCTCTCGTCCCTGTTCGCCCGCAACGGCGGGTCCGGGGTTCTCGCGTGGGACAACAACGAAACCAGAGGAACTCTCGGCTGGCGCACCGAACAAGGCCCGCATGAAGCTCACGTGCTCGACCTACTGCCCCGCGCCGAGGCGCTCATGCAACCCACCGCCCGAGCCGCCGACCTCTCCGCCTTTGTTCATCACCAGGTGGACGACAAGTACGACGTGCTCCGCTCGAATCCCCTCCTCCTCCCCCATCAGCAGCGGCTCACCGCGGCTGACTTCGACGCCGTACACCAGGTGGCCGCAAAGTACTTCCGGCTGATCTTCGTCGACTCCGGTAACGACGAGACCGCACCTCACTGGCTCCAGATGATCAGTCACGCCGATCAGCTCGTGGTCGCTACAACCACCCGACCCGATCACGCCGAAGCCGGCCGTCTGCTCCTAGATGCACTGCGGGACCGCGACGAGCACGCTCGCGCCCTCGCAGACGGCGCGGTGGTGATCGTTTCCCAGGCCGACAGGGAGGAAGCCTCAGCGGCCACCATCGTGGCCGGATACGAGGGCCTTGCACGTCAAGCACTCGCCATCCCCTACGACCGGGCCATGCGCGCTCCGTGGCTGCGCTACAGCGCTCTACGGCCGGCCACCCGCCGCGCCTACCTCGCGGCCGCCGCAGTCGTCTCCGAGGGCCTTTGACGCCCCCATGGCAATTGTGTAGAAGGGTTGCACAATCGCCGAGGGCTTTTGACGCACCCACGGCGAGGTGAGGTGGAAGGCGGGCGTGTCACTTTCGCCTTATCTGCTACTTTTGCGACACGCCGTCCTAGGTGCGTTTCTGATACGTACCAATGCGGTTAGATGATCCACATGTCACGACAACCGAGTGGAGGCCGCCCAAGCAAGGGCGACCGTGACCTGCTCGTCACCAGGCCCTTACGCGCCCTAGGTGACGTCGTTCGCGCACGTGCGGACGATGCGGGGATGAGTATTAGCGAGTACGTCGCGACCGTCCTCGCGACCACGCACGGACTGCCTGAGCTCGCGCCGACCGCCATCCACACGAGCGGTCAGACGGAGTTGCCGCTGACCAGATCGGCCTAGGGCAAGTGTTGATCAACGGCTCCGGGCGTGATGTCCAGGAGGTCATTCTCACCTGAAACCAGACCAGGGCAGTGCCCTGAAATGACGAAAGCCGCCGTGAGCGCGGCGGCTGCGTCTAAAGCATTCGGCCCGGTATCACCCGGGACCTTATTTGAACCACTCGTGGCAGAGAGGTCGCTTTGTTGTGCCCAGAGTAGCAACGTCCGACCCAGATGTGGAACACCGCGTAAAAACTCGCGGGCGTGTCGCGTCTGCAGGCGGGCCAGTGCGCGCACGCCTTCCCCGGTCGTTGGTGGCTTTGGATGCCGTCCTCTTTCAGGGTGATGCGTGGTTCGCGATCGATGAGGCGAATGGGCGCTGCAAGGGAGTTGCTGTGCCTTCGCTTGAGGCGGGCCTGGCTCTGGTCGGCGACGGGCCTGTGGCTTCGATCGTGGGCCGGCTGCGTCCTGAGGTCAGCGTCGTGGATATCGACCTTGAGGGCGAGCGTGGATATGCGGTCGCTGAGGCGGTGGCTGCTTGGGCCGGGCGGGTAGGCGTATGGAGCCTGGTGCGTCCCTCTGGTGGGGCCGACGGCCGCTGCCACGTGTTCGTGGCCCCTGAGGGCCGCACAGATGCGTTGGGGGACCTGATCGAGGAACTGCGCGCGCGATTCCGCACGTCGGCGCAACGGATCGATCTGCGCCGCGACGTGCGGCCTCTGAGCGCGCCCCACCGCCGTAGTTCGCTCACCCCACGCCCTTACGGGTCTTTGACGAAGGCTCTGAGCGAGCTGCGAGCACGGCCGTGGGCAGCCAGCGCGCCCGGGCCTGTGTCAGTGGCGGGCCACAGATCGGGCGGCGAGGTGGCCCTGAGTCCTCGCCCGCACCGTTCGGGCGCCCTGCCGTCGGGGTGGTCTGACTATTTGCGTACCGGTGTCCATCCGCCTATCGGGGGTCAGGACCGGTCACGTTCGAGTGTGGAGGCGATCGCCACCGGCCATCTGCTGCGGGCTGGGCACAGCGCCGCCAGCGCCTGGGACGCCATCACAGCCGCGCATCCAGACGCCATGACCAAGGCCCGGGCCAACCGGCGCCGCTGGGTGCGGTGGGTCTGGAACCGCGCCGTGCAAGACGACAACGCCCACCGCCAGGAGCCGCGCGTCGATCCGAGCGTCGCAGCCGCGGTTGCGGCCGCACGGGTCCGTCTGGAGGACCTGCAGTGGCGCTACCCGGTCCGGCGGCGTCCGGCTCTGCTTCTGGTCGCCCACCACGTCCTGGACCGGATGGCGCGCACCAGTAGCCGTCGTGTTCCTGTTCCAGAGCGTGACCTGGTCCTAGACACCGGGATCACCGATCGCAAGACCGTCAGGGCTGTTCTGCGGGCACTCAACGGCACCGTGGGCCTTCTGCACACCGGTGCGTGGGACCCCGCAGACCGGGCTGGTTCGTCGTTCGAATTCGAGATTCCAGAAGCAGAAGTCGGGGGGGTGCGGCAAATCCCCCCACCTAGCTCTCACACCCCCCTCCCGCGCGGCACCTGGGCCACTCTTCCCCGAACCTGTCACGCGCTCTGGCGCTCCCTGCAGAACACGATCGAACCGCAGGACTGTGGGGAACTGGCTCAAAGGGCAGCGATTACGAGTTCACGAGATGAGGAACCCACACTCAGCCAGGTCAGGGCTACGCACGTAGCCCTGACTATTCTCGCGCGAGCTGGTCTGGCTCACTGCACCGCCGATGCCCAGTGGGTCGCGCGAGACGCGCCCGATGCTGAGCATGCAGGCCGAGCCGCTACGGCCCACGCTGGGATAGCGGCGAGGATCAGCGTCGAGCGAGCTGACTACCGGGCCGGGCGGGTAAGCCCGTGGAGTGTGGCGCGCGCGGCTGCGTTGAAGGCGAACCGTGTCCGCGAGCAGGCTTGGTGGCATGGACTTGAGCGCGGCGACCAGGCACGGCGGCGCGCGACGTGGACCGCGCGCTACGTCGCCATGCCGGTCGCTGGCCAGGAGCAGCTCAAAGCGGTACTGGCGGTGCGGCGGATCGCGGCCGGCGTCGACGAGCCGGCACGTCACGACCAGTGGCTCGATGCCCAGAGCATGGACGCTTACCTGCAGGCAAGCGTGCACCGCCAGGCCTGGTTCGACGCACTGCCCCCGCCCCTTCAACAAGCCCATGCCGCAGCGTGGGCACGCCACCGCGCCCGCTTCGGGATCAGCCGCGGCACACCGCTGGCCCAGTCCCGGCGCGAGCACGCCGACCTGCTCCCCTCAGGGGCCGCCCTGCGCGACGCAGCCTTTGCCCGCGCGCAATCCACGCTGCCTGGGCTCGGCGCCGAGCAGGCTGGGTAAGCCGGGTCCTTGGTGGGTGACCATGCGTTGACGTGGGGTCACGCAGAGCGCTTTGGATCGGGAGGTTGAGTGCAGTCGTGCAGGATCCTGCGGAATCAGGAACCACACCCTGTTGCCCAAACCGCCAATATCAGATAATCTGATGTTGTGCGTACCGTGACCGCCACCGAAGCTAGCCGTTCTTTCGCTGCGCTGCTGGACGAGGCTGAGCGTGGGCAGACGGTTGTGGTCACCCGCGGAGGCCGCCGTATCGCGTTGATTGGCCCTGCCGCCACGAGCAACGGTGTTGAGGTGCGTGCTCTCCTGTCCTCGGATGCAGTTGACGAGGATTTTGCTGCTGACGTCCTCGCGGCTCGCGGTGCTGTTGCTCTGCAGGGTCCGGCGTGGCCCGCAGACTGATCATTGATACGGGCGTGCTGGTCGACGCCGAGCGTGGCCGCACTGGATTCATGGACGTCGTCGCCGATGACGACGACGTCGTCATCGCGGCCATCACGGTGGCCGAACTGTGCACTGGTATCGAACTCGCCACCGAGCGTCATCGCGCCGGCCGTGCCGAGTTCCTCGTTAAGGTTCTCGAAACATTGCCAGTCGAGCCCTACGACCTTGCCACGGCCCAAGCCCACGGCCGGCTCCTGGCGCACGTCCACCGCGGCGGAACCAAGCGCGGCGCCCATGACCTGATCATCGCGGCGACCGCCGTAGCCACCAAGCGCACCGTCCTGACCACAGATCGAAGCGCGAATTTCCAGGGCCTGCCTGGCGTCGAGTGCATTGTGTTACCGGTTAACAGGTAGTCAGAAACATCGGAACAGGACCGCGGGGCTAGAACCCTGCACGAGTTCGAATCCGTACCGCTCGTATGTTCGGGCCAGCTTGGGCGTAGCAATCCACGACCTCCCTAGCAAGCCACCGCCGGACTCCGCCTTGCACGCACGAACCCCTATGACCCGAGCGATGGAGGCGTGGCGATTACGCAACAAAAGGAAGTTCTAGTCACTGCTGACGCGTGGCGACGGTCAAAGCGGCGATAATCACCATTGTGCGAGTCACCAATGGGTCGACGACGACGTTGAGGGTCTCGCGGAGATCATCGAGGACAGCTAGCTCGTCGGGCAGGACGCGGGCCGTGACCTGCATGGTTGCTTCGCCCTCCCGGTTCTGACCACGCAGTCGACGCGGGGTAGTGGTCGCCTGCGCAAGTACGGTGACCTCTTTCCGCACCGCGCTGGCGTGGTCCTGGCAGGTCCAGGTGACCAGCTGACCCCAGGAAGGCTTCCTGACGCCCTTGACGAGCGGCAAGGCCGTCTCGTAAAGCGGGCCGGGGATGCGTGCTGCAACCGGCGTGATACGTCCCATTTTGCGGTTCTCCGGACTCGGGCGGCCGCCGAGTCCTCGGGTTTTCGTTGCAAGCCGGGGCTGGCCCTCCTCTTCCGGGGCTTGGGAGTCGCCTCTGAGGGTCTTCTGTACAGGTCCCACCGCGCCTGGAGACCGCGCAGGAGCTGGCGCGGGTGTTGGGACGTTTCTGACGCGCGGGAGCAGGCTGCCCAGTGGTGGCGTGGGCTCGTGGGTGGGCTGGTCGACCTGGTCGGTGCGGGTGATGTCGAAGACGTTCTTGCCTACTCGCCTAGGCATGCTGGGTTTCCTTCTGGTCGATCCGGGTCAGGATCTCTCGTGTCAGCGCCTCGTAGTCGCCAGACAGGGCCGATCCCGAGCTGCGCGACCACCACGTGTCAGGCTCCCCCGGGCTGCGGCTGCCGAGTGCGCGTTGCCGCAGCCCGGCTAGACGGGTCTTGCGCTGGGTGACGGCTTCTGCCGCTACTTCTTGGGCCGACAGTGCGTGCCGCCGAGAGTCGATGGCGTTGGCGGCGTTGTAGCGGATCATGGCCTCGAACGGCTCTCCGGCTTCGGCTAGGGCCTCGGCTAGCTCTTGGCGGATCGACTTGTTGCGCGCTGTGGCCTGGTGGTCGACCTTGGTCAAGACCGCGCCGAGAAATTCGATGTTCGCGCCGTGGTGGGAGACTGCTTCCGCGTACCGGGCTCCCATCTTGTCGACGCCGGCGAAAGAGGCCTCGTCGCTGATGGTCGGCACAATCAGCCAGCGTGCGGTCAGCATGTAGGCGTCGAGCAGCCTGGTGTCGCCGGGGCCAGAGTCGATGAGGACCAGGTCATACTTCCGGTCTTCGCAAAGTTTGCCGAGCGTCGCGCGGAGGTTGGCTTCGAGACTGACCTCTGAGCCTGGGATCCCGGCCGCTCCGAGGGCTCCCTGCAACTCCGCTCCCCCGCAGATCACGTCGATGCCACGCACGGTCTCTGGTGTCAGCTCGGTCCCGTACTGCATCGCCATCGCCAGGTTGCGCCCGCGGTCGGTCTCCAGACCGAAATCGATCTCGCTGACGTTTCCCTGCGGGTCCCCGTCGACGACGAGGACCCGATACTCAGCCGATGCCAGGACCGAGGAGACCGATCGACACAGCGACGACTTGCACACCCCACCTTTGCGGTTCGCGACAAGCACTACTCGTTGCAACGACTGTGTCCATTTGTCCATACCCATGTTCTTACCGTCTTCCCGCTCGAACCGTGCGCATGACACGCGACGCACCTGGTGATTGGTGTCCATCCGTTGCCTCGTCTTCATCATCATCGTGTGTTCTGTATGTAGGTCCGTATGGAAGTTTATACGCAATCACATCGCGTGTTTCGTCGCCTGCGCAGGGCTCGGGTCGAAGCTCACGTGGCCTTCGTGAAATCCAGGCCCGGATGGGGATTGGACTGGCGCTGAGTGATCGTCGTGGCAGGGGGGCACGGGGGGCTGTGCTACTGGAGGATCCAGAGGCCCAGCGGCGGCGTGTGTTCCACGCCGCTGTGAATGTCGGGAGCGGAGTCTCGAACCAGACCCTATATTACTTTTCATTCCATAACAATGAAACGATATGTAATGAAAGTTTAACCTTGACAGGGGCTCAAGGTGATGGAACGATGAGGGCATGAGTGAGCAGGCGCGCGGCGAAGCAGAGTCGGGGACCGCGGAGCAACAGGTCCGGGTGTGTGAGTGGCCGGGGTGCGGGCGGCCGGTGGTGTGGGCTGGGCGTGGGCGCCCGCCACGGTGGTGTCTGGAGGTCGTCGACGGAGTCCGGCACACCGCCGTGAACGCGCACCGGGCCCGAGGCGGAGCGCTGGCCACCGCGGCGGCCGGTCCGGTGGCCGGCGGCGCCGTGGACGGGGGAGCGGGGGAGCGGCCGGTATCTCGGGCGCGCGGCGAGCTGGTGGCCGTCCAGGAGTCGATCGTGGCGACCGCCGAGGCGTGGGCCCGGGACGTCGGTAACCATGAGCTGCGGATGACCACCCTCGTGCAGCGTTTCCAGGCAGCAGCAGCGGGCCTGGACATCAGTGCCGTGCAGACCGAGACTGACGCGGTGGCTCGGGCGGCCCGCGCCGACGTCGATGCCGCCCAGGCTGAGCGCGACGAGGCGATCACCGCCGCTTCTACCGCCGCGGCGGCCCAAGCTGCGGCCGAGGAGGATCGTGACACGGCGGCCGCCGCCGCCGACGAGGCCATCGCCGCGATGGAGGCCGCCCAAGCTGGCCGGGACACCGCTCAGGCGGCGGCCCAAGCCGCCGAGGTAGCCCGAGACCAGGCTTTCGCTGAAGCCGCCCGCGCCCAGGCCGGGCTTGCCGAGCAGACCGAAGCCGCCGACGCGGCCGCTAAGGACGCCGCGGCCGCCCGCGCGCAGGCCAACGAGCTACGCGCCCACCTGGAAGACGCCAGAGCCGACCGGGACCGCGCCCGGTCTGAGCTGGAAGCCGCCCGGGTACAGGCCGCCACGGCGGCCGCCGCAGCCGGCGCCGACCGAGACCGGGCTCGAGACGAGGCGAAGGCTCTGCGCTCAGAACAGCGGACAGCCTTGGACGAGATGCGCCGAGACCACGCCGGCGCCCTGGAGGAGTTGCGCCAGGACCACGCCAGCACTCTGGAGGAGCTGAGAGGCCGCCTGGAGGACGCCCGGGCCACCCTGGAGACCGTGCGCACCGACACTGCTGCCGTTATTGCTGAGATCCGCGCCGAGGGTGACCGCGCCCGGCAGGACCTGGAGGCCGCCAGGGCCGAAGCTGCCACTGCCGCCGCAGACCTGCGCCAGCAGCTCAGCGACGTGCGCGCCGAGCGGGACACGATCAGGGCACGGCTGGACGCCAAGCCCGAACCGAGCTGATCGGGCCGCAGCTGGCCTGATTGCAGTGCCCCGACGGTGTTACTAGCACCGCCGGGGCCAGGAAACACACCAACTCAACTGGAGGTTCCCCACGTTTATCCTCGCCCAGGTCGCCCGCCGTCGCATCACTCGCCCGCCCGTGGTCGTCGCCGTCGAGGTCGACGACCTCACCGCACTGGCCGTCGCCGTCGGTGTGCTGACCTCACCCACCATCCGGCCGGTCTGATGAGCACCCCGCACCCCGAGGGAGAAACCCCCCAGATGCCGCATTCAGCGCAATCTGCCCATTCAGCGCAATCTGCCCAGATGCCACATTCTGTGCAGCCTGTCCAAGCCGCGGCCACCGCTGAGGCGGTCAAGCGTGCCCGCAATCAGGCCACGGTCGTGACGTGCGCGGCGGCGACCGTGCCGACCGTGCTGGCTATGCAGGGCATGGCCAGCCTGGCCGTCGACCTGCTCGGTTTCCCGGTGGTGGTCGCGATCGCGCTGGCCGGCTTCCTCGAGCTCGCCCTGATCTCTTTCGCGCTCCTGACCAGGGCCTCGGCGCTGGCTGGTCGCCCCGGCGGGGTGGACGCCGCAGCCGTATGGGGGGTTTCGCTGGCATCTGGAACGTTCTCCGGCTTGCACGAGCTCGTCGGGCCCGCCATCGGAAACTCGCGGGCCTGGCAGGTCGACCCCGGGTCCCTGCTCGCCGCCTGCGTGCGGCTCACGGCGCCGCTGGTCGCGGCACTGCTGTGGGAGCGGGTCCTGACCGCGGCTCGCCGCGAGCACGAAGCACGCTCACTCCTGCAGGTGCGCCGCGACCACCGCCTGATTGCCGTCGCCCAGGCAGCCCTGACGGTCCGCCAACTGTCCGAAGACCGCACTGCTGGCCGCCGAGCCACCGCCCGTCTGCAGCGGGCGCGCCGCAGACTCCAGCATGCACACGTCACCGCGTTGCGGATGACCGGTGTCGGACCGGACCTGTTCGAGGTCCTGGCCGCCGTCGGCGCGGTCGACATCCTCCCAGCCGCGACCATCCCGACCGGACGATCCAGCACCCGACCGGACACCCAACTGGACACCCAACCGGACAGCCTGGGTGCGCAGACGCCGGCAGTCCTGACCGTGTCCGACACCCTGTCGGGCACGCCGGCTGTCCTGACCGGGGGAGTGGACACCGGGTCGGACACCCTTGACGGTGACACGTCTGGTGCTGTCACCCTGTCCGACAGGGTGTCGGACACGTCCGCCGTCCTGTCCGACACCCTGACCGGAGGACCGGACAGCCTGGGTGCGCAGACGCCGGCAGTCCTGACCGTGTCCGACACCCTGTCGGACACGCCGGCCGTCGTGACCGGGGGACCGGACATCTTGGGTGCTCAGGTGCCGGCAGTCCTCGCCCTGTCCGACACCCTGTCGGACACGCCGGCCGTCGTGACCGGGGGAGTGGACACCGGGTCGGACACCCTTAACGGTGACCTGTCCAGCGCTGTCGCCCTGTCCGACACCCTGACCGGGGGATCGGACAGCCTGGGTGCGCACATGCCGGCAGTCCTCGCCCTGTCCGACACCCTGTCGGACACCTCGGGTGCGGTGTCCGACACCTCCGCAGGCACTGTTGTGGTCCCGGATCCGCTGACCATTGCGGTCGAGCTCGTCCGCAATGACCGGCAGGTCGCGGGATCGAGGATCGCAGCCGCAATGCGCCGGCACGGACATACCGTGACCGACCGGACCGGGCTGCGGTGGCGCGACCGCGCGGTGAACCACCTGGCCACCGAGCTGAGCAGGGACCTCAGAGACGCGAGCAACGATGAGGCCCAGCTGGCTGGGGCCGCGGTTTGAGAGGAGACGCCCGCGAACAAGGGTTCCCTGGAGGATGCCGGCGGCGAACGTCAAACTGCTGGCCCGCGTAGCTTGATCCACCCACCCTGATCACAGACACAAAGAAACGAGCAACGATGAACACCACGATCGTCTACGGCTTCTGCTTGACGGTGTGCCTGGCCTTTGCCTCGGCCCTGACCAGTACTGCCACACAAGGCACGGTCCTGGTCGTGGCGGTCTGCTCGTCCATCGCCCTTGTCCTGACGGCCGTGATCGAGATGACCGGGAACCGAGCCCAGAGCAAGGCCCGAGGCGAGTACGTCGCGCGGTACGGCGAGGATCCCTGGAACGGGAGGCGCTGAGCCCAGCTCGACGTCTGAGGGACCGCTGGTTCCGCTGCCGACAGTCTGCTCAGCATGGTGATGCCCCTCGCGAACTCACGAACGCCCGTTGAGCGCTGGTGTCATCATTGGGGGTATGAAAGTCCCAACCCTGAACGGTTGGACGTTGGGCTGTTGCGCTAACTGCGACACACCCCTGGATCCTGGCGAGCACCCGACGCTCTTCTGCAGCGAGTACTGCAAGGGCTACGCCAGCGATGTTCGCTACTTCCGGGCCCGTAACCGGGACGGACGGGCGAAGGATTCCGACATTGCGGAGGTCCTGACCATACTCATGGCCCACCGGGTCGCGGGCGGGTACGACGCCAAGGAACGGCATCTGGATCCCGTGACGCGTGCCGGTGTCCTGGCGGACAACAACGGCCTGTGCTGCGTGTGCAACCGGGCCCAGGCGACCGAGGTTGACCACATCGACGGCCCGGGCAGCGAACGTGAAAACCTGCAAGGCCTGTGCGACTCGTGCCACAACAAGAAGACCGCCGAGCATTTCGAGCCGATGACCGATGAGCACAAAATTGTCCGTGATGCCTTTCTGGCACGGGTGGGGCGGAAAGAGACCCTGCGGGCATGCGACGACGACGTGGCCTGGAAGGAAACCTGGCGGTCGCTACTCGCGGCGACTAGGGCGTGGTGTGCAACGCCAACAAGTGGCAACTAGGCCGTCAGTCGGCCAACCGTGGGTCTTCACTGAGAGCAGACTTCACGATGGTTGGGTTACAGGCAGGAACGGGCTCGGAGTCCCCGACCACGTGATCACGAGTTCGTCGCGGGCACGGCTGCATGCGACGTACAGCAGCGACCGCTCCCTCCCCAGCACAATGGGCTGGTCGGCTTCCGGCACCTGGTCGACGACATACTTCAGCGGCACCACACCGGCTTCGACTCCGAAGACCACAACCCGCGAGAACTCCATTCCCTTGGCACGGTGCATCGTGGTGACCACCACCGCCGAGGGGCGCGACTGCGGGTTTGGCCCGAGGACTTCCACCGAGATGCCGGCGGACTGGAGCGCCTGCCTTGCCCTTTCCTGGTCCGCATGGCGGCGCACCAGCACGCCGATGGATGAGGCGGCGACCTCACCTGCGACCCAGTCCTGCACGGTCGCAGCCATGAATGTCGCCTCATCCGCCGGTGAGGTGAAGCCCTTGGTGGTTGGTGTGGGCCCGTCAAATGCGGCCCGGTAGCCGGCCACGGTCTCAGGGTCGCCGTCGGAGTCCAAGACCTCGGCGCCGCTGATGACGCCGAGGGTGAACTGCAGGTTCTCCCGCGAGGATCTGTAGTTGAGGGTGAGCCGGCGTGACCGGCCGCGTGTCTGGATGCCGTACCGGCTGAGCACGAGCCGGTCGCCGTAGATCCGCTGGTAGGCGTCTTCGCAGATGAACAGGTCGTTCGGCCCGAGCGCGACTAGTGCGCGCAGGAAACGCCAGTGCCCGCCGTGCAGGTCCTGACCTTCGTCAACCACGACGTGGTCGTAGCGACACTGGGCAACCTCGGCGGCGCGAGCCGCCAGCAGCTCGAAGGTGGTGAGCCGCTCAGCATCCAGTGCCCGCCGGAATTCTTCGACGACCCGCCACACAGCGAGCCGCCGCAGCCGATTGAGCCCGACACCGCGCCCAGGACGCTTCGCAGCAAGGTAGTTGTCCTTGGTCAGTGCCGGCATGCCCAGCATCACGGCCCGGAACTCGGCGGCAAGGAACTCTGGCGTCAGGACACCGGCCAAGTCGGCAGGCACGTCAGATGAGGCGACGGCGTCCTCCCACAAGCGCTCCTGTGTGCGGGACTCAGCGGGACGGGGAAGGTCGCCGTCGTGCTCACGCACGACCCGGTTCACGGCCTGGTCAACGCCCAGAACCTCGATGCGGGCCGCCACATCGGCCGACGCCAGCCGGTGCAGCTGGGCCTGAAGAATCGCGGCCAGCGTTCGGTTGAACGTGCACAGCAGGACCCGCGCGCCCGGCTTCTGTGCCAGGTGGACCGCCCGGTGCAACGCCACGACGGTCTTGCCCGTCCCGGCACCTCCGGCGAGGCGGAACGGGCCGTTGTAGACGGGCCGCTCGGCGAGCATGCGCTGCTGCGGGTGCAGGAAGGTGCGCCACGCCTCGAAGTCGCCTTCGACCATCCGCCGCAGCTCGTCGTCGTCCTGGATAGTCACGAATGCCATCCGCGTCACGGCGCGGCCCAGGGACTGCACCGGGTTCTGGGTGGGCTCAACTCCTACGCCGTAGTCCTGCCGAACGTCCGCGATGCTCTTGCCTGTGGCCAGGTCGAGCAGTGCCTGCTGCTGCCACTCCGGAAGGTGATCGACCAGCTCGAGCAGCTCACCCTCGTTGCTGAGTCGAACCGCCTGCTCAGCAACGTCGCGGCGGATCCCAAGCTCGACCAGGTCGCTGGCTGCGTACGGCAGCACCTGTGGCGCGTCGGCGATCTGCGGCTTCTCGGCGAACTCCTTGACCGCACGCGCAATGGTCTGCTCAGCGATGAGCTCCATGGCGCCGTTGGCAGGGTTGATGTCCAGGCGGATCGTCTTGGCGAAGTCGTAAGCCTCGTCGTGGGGCTTGATCGCCGCCATGACGAGCAGATCTGGTGGTAGGGCAAACAGGACGGCGCGGAAGTTCTGGTCTACCCGGGCGGTACGGACCCGCCGGTCGGCCACACCTTGGGGCATCTTGAGGTCGAGGCCGCCCCCGTCAGGGTCTGAGTTGAGTTTCATCATGAAGTCCCAGGCGCGGGCTTTCATGGAGCCGTCGATCCGCAGGTCCTTCTCGTACTGCTTGGCGATGACGATGGTCATCAGACCTCCACTGTTGCCAGGCCGAGGGCGGCTCGCACCTGTTGTTCCTGCGGCGGGACCACGGCCCAGTTGTTGGTCCTCAGCCACTGGTCGCGCTCTGGGTCCTGGCCGACGACGACGGCGAGGTGGGCGTCGGGCCAGGCAAGGTCGATGGAGTACTCGCCGTCATCGACCTCCATACCCGCCTCGGGGACCTTGACCCCGGTCGTGGCCAGGGCACGCAGCAGGTCGGCGACGGCGCCCTCGAAGGAGCTCACGACCTCCCGCCAGGCTGGGCTGATCTTCGCGGGCTCCACCAGGGACGGGTCGGTTGGCAGCGCCTGAAGGCTGGTCGAGTTCAGGCTTCCCGGCTCCAGGAGCTGTAGGACGTTGCCCAGCGCGAGCCAGTCACGCCAGGTGCTCAGGTGCGCGTCCTGGCCGACCACGCCGTCGCGGTCGTCAACGGCAAGGATAGCCCGGACGTCGCTCTGGCTGCGGATGTCCAAGCCGAGGGTGGCGCCGGATGCGGTACGTCCTATGAGCAACTGGGCATCACCGGGTGGCGCGGTGATGGGTTCGCCGGCGAGGTCCGCCCGGACCAGCGCGGGCAGTGCGCCGTGGCTGGTCGTGACGGCGCCGGCCGACAGGGTGCTGGCCAGCGCGAAGGCGGCGCACCGGGCCGCGGGGGCCCACCGGGCCGGGTCAGGGCGCAGCAGGAAAGACGTCAGTACCGAGATCGGGTCTGCGAAGACGGTCGCAGCTGAGATATCACCAGCCCCGCACAGTGTGATCCCGTAGCCGGTGGCAGTCGAGGCAACGGGCTCCGTGGCCCACCCCGGCCACGCCGGCGCAGCGCCGTCGAGTACCGCCTCGAAGGCGTCCAGGTCGCCGTGGGTGACACTCCACACCAGCACTCCCTGCTCGCGCAGCTCTTGGCGCTTGACGGCGTCGTCCGCGACCCGGTTGTGCTCTTCGGTCGCGTGGTAGCGCACGCCGTCACAGAACACGGCGATGGTGGGCACCTGGGGGTTATCGGTGTTCAGGTCGAAGTCGGGTTTGACGAAGGAGTGGTTGACCTGCGGGTTCAGTCTCCAGCGGATGCCACCATCAGCAGCTGGCAGAGCTATGTCAGCCCGGTCGCCCCAGTTGGTCGTGTGGGCGGCGACGGACGCGCCGCGGGCCTTGGCCCAGCGCACCACGAGCTGACGGAAACGACGCTCAACGGGGGTGTCGTGGGAGCCGACGACGATGGAGGCCAGCGAGTCGATCTTCTTTGGCACCCAGTCCCGCAGGATGTCGGTGAGCAGCTCGACCGCGCGGTCCCGCCGGGCAAGCTGCGCGTCGTAGGGCGCAACGTATGGGAGCAGACATCGGTGGCATGCGGCGGCACCGTCCTCTTGGCACGGGCAGGAGGTGAGCACGTCCAGCGCGGCCTGCAGCAGCCGTTGGACCTCCGCAGGTTCCCCGAACCGGGACAGGTACCCGGTGCCGCCCGGGACCAGGTCATGAAGGACCATCGCCCACCGCTCCACTGAGCCCGGCGCCGGGTCCACAGCTATGACCACGTCCAGATGGTCGGGGTCACCGCCCAGCACCTGACGCAGCCCGAGTAGAAGGGCCGCCCGGAAGGAGATGAGCAGCGTCGGGTCGACGAGTACCACGGGGGGAACCAGCAGGCGGACAGCCTGGGTGCGCAGGTGGTGGGTGAGCACCACGGTGGTCCAGCCGTCCGCGCGGGGCTCCCGGCGCTGGATGCACCAGCCGCGGTGGCGCGCGTCAACTGCGCTGTGCACCCCGCGTTGCGCAGCCCACACCACGCCGCAGGAGGTGCACGTCTCGAACAGTGCGGCGGGCTCCTCGAAGCCTGCCATCCGCAACGATGCCCCTCGACGTGCTGACGGTCCGAGGTTGACCCAACGGATATCCGCGCGGCGTAGCAGCTCGACACCGAACTGGTACTCATCCAGCCGCCAGGCGGTGGCGACGTCGGCCGGGTCGGCGTCCACGGTGGTGATGACCGTGAACGACGTGCGACGGCGGTCGTCACTGTCGTCGTCGCGCTGGGCGAGCTCACGTGAGGCGTAGGCGGAGGCTTTACGGAACGGCAACGTGAGAAGCACCTGACCGGTGTCGGCGGCGGCCGGCTCCGCGCAGCGGGGGCAGGCCGCGATGGTGACATTGGCCGGCCCTGACCACCCGCACGACGGGCAGAAGCGGCGCCGCTGCGTGACCGGGTTTCGGCTGCGACCTAGGTCGAGCCCGTCGACCTCCACCGATATCCCTTGCACGTAGAACGTCGCCCCGGGAGCGAGCTCACTCAGGGCGGTGCGACTGCCACGCAGGTAGGTGTCGTCGCTGCGCTCGGCGGCTCCGGTCTCCTCGTCGGTCCACCACAGGCCCACATCCAGACGGGTGGAGTCGTCGAGCAACGCGTAGTTGGGCAGCAGCCCCAAATCCTCCAGCACGTTGATCCAGTAGGCGCTGCGCTGCTCCGACATGGAACGGCGCACAGCCCCAAGCTCACCACAAACGCGATTACGGTCCCGTTCTTGCTCCTGGTCCAGCGAGGGCGCCGCGTCCATCCGGTCCAACTCATCCTGCAGAGCGCTCTTGCGCAGACCGACCTCCGCCAGCTCCTCGAGCCAGGTGTTGCACGCAAGCTCCACCGCGCGTTCCATCTCGGGAACCTCGTCACTGACGCCCACACCGGCCCAGGCGCGCAGCTCCTCCGCGCTTTCTTTGGTCACCGCGTCACCGAAACCGGCGAGGAAACCGGCGACGTAGGCCTCGGCGTTGGCCCGGGCGTCTGCGATCAGAGCGCCCAGCCATGAGGTCGGGGTAAGGCCGCCGGAGAACACCTCCATTGCAGTGCGCATCGGTCGGGCCCGTTCGGTCCGGGCCTGGCGGTCGACCAGTGAGGCGAGGTACTGGCGGCGCAGGATCTCTACCGCGTCCAGGTAGCAGGCGGGCGGGACTACGGCGCCGGCGATCATGGTCAACGGGTCCATCAGCCGTTGCAGCTCCAGCGGGCGGGCCGGCAGCAGCGACAGCACGAGCGAGTTCCCGGTGAGCCGGCCCGCACGGCCCACTCGTTGCAGGTAGGACGCCGTGGATTTGGGCAGTGAGGTCAGCGCCACCATCGACAGGTCTCCGATGTCGATGCCGAGTTCAAGAGTTGGGGTGCAGGTTAGGACGTTGGGGTCGTTGGCCTGCTGTTCGGTGTGCTTGAAGCGTTCCTCCAGCTCAACCCGCACGTCCGAGGGAAGCAGCGAGGTGTGCTCACTGGCGACGATGCGACGAACCTGGCCCGCGCGGTACAACTCACGGTAGTAGTCCACCTGCAGGACAGCCCTCTGGTAGGTGCCGGTGCAGCTCGCCCGCATGCACGGCGCCCCGTCCAACTCGGCAACCACCTCGCCGGCGGCCGGGACGACGGTCGAGCACACCGTGCAGCGCAGGGCGCCTGGGCTGGCCCCCGTAGTGCGGCGCAAGCGCACGCGCGCGGCCGGGATGTTCCATATGCGGGACTTGTCGTGGGCCTGGACCGCGCGCAGGACGCCGGCGGTGGTGAAGGCGTCCAGCAGGGCGCGGACGTACCGGGGGGCGTCCACGGTTGGTACTCCCAGTGCGCGGGAGGTCCACTGGGAGTACCAGCCTTTGGGCCCGCTGATGGTGTCGAACGCGTCCGAGGCGCGGGCGGTAGTCGGGAAGCTCGGGGCTGGGCGGCCCGCCGGGAACGCTGGCATGCCCTCCCTGCGAGGGCGCCCGCCCCAGATGCTGTACCGGTCGCCGCCGGAGGCGATGTACTTGGTAAGCCAGGGGTGCTCGACGCCGCCCTGCAGGCGGATGCGCTCAAGGATTCCGCGGGCCCAGCCAGTGGCGGCGCCCAGGCTCTGCCTGCTCAGGTCCATCTGGACCGGCGGGCTGAAGTCGTTCAGCGGCATCTGGACGGACAGTCGGTCGATGACATCCATCGCTTCGGCCACCACGTCCTCCAGAGACTCGACGTGGACGTGCGCGGTGGCGGCACCGGTCAGTTCCAGGGTGCGGCCGACTCGCGCGGAGAGCCCGAACTCGAGTGTGGCGGCGAAACTCATGAGCTTGGCGACCTTGGCTCGGGTGCTGGGCTCGACCTTGTCCTCCTGCCAGTAGCGCTGGAACGACTCGTGGGTTTTCAGGTCCGGCGGCAGCACGGCGTAACGCTCGGCGGCGCTATGGGCGGTCGCGGCCACCGCCGCGCCCACGTCGGCCAACGTGGCGCCGCTGGGGTCGATGGCACGTAGCAGCAGTGAGCGGCGGTTCAGGGCGTAGGCGCGGGACTCGATGAACGCGGCCCGGTGGGAGGCGTCCTGCACACTGTCGGTGAATACCAGCGTCTTCTTCTGTGCAGCCTCGACATCAGGGCTGGCGAACACCTGCCCGAGGGCGGCCGAGGCGAGAGTGGCCACGCTCGAGCCCAGGAAACGGATCCCTTCGTCGAGCCCACACGAGGGGCAACGCTGCTTGTTGGCGTAGTCCTCGTCGGGGGTGACGATCACAGGTACCTCGGAGGTGTGCCGCCCGGCGCGTGTCCGGGAGAGCTCGCCGGTGTCGGCGTCCGCCCACTGCACCTTAGGATCGCCGGCAGTTCCTTCTCCGGGGGCGAAGATCCAGGCTCGCTGGGCGCGCTTCTCGGTCATCGAGGACCGCCAGACTGTGCCCGCATCGGTGCTGTACCCGCCTGCAGGCTTAGCGGTCGCCCCCCAGCCCGAGCGGCCGCAGTGCCGGCAGTAGAGCGCAGCCATGCTCTGGCCGCTTTCAGTTGCAGTGCCGTCATGCCACTCAAAGCGCGGCGCCACATCCAGGCGGCGCGCCACCCGATGCACCTCACGCAGCCACAGCTGCACGTCCACTCCAAGCAGCGGATCGCCCTTCGCGTCCCGAGCCTCGCTGAGCATCGCGAGGTAGGCCGACACGGCCGCGCGGGCTTCCTGCGGGCGGGCGGCCCAGCCGGGCTCCAGTTGGTTGGCCACGTCCGCCAACGCGCGGGCCTCACCAGCCAGCTCGACCAGTCGTCGGGTCAGAGGGTGGGCCTGCAGCGCTTTGCCGAGAGCCTGCCGGTCGGCCGCGCTTTTGCCGAGGAACACGCGGGCGGTCGCCTCGACGACGTCAGCGTGGGAGGTGCACGCCAGCAGGGCGCTGCTGACCTGGTCGAGCAGGGGCACCGCCCCCTCAGGGCCGGTGGCCCACTCTGCTGGCGTCAGCCGGTCCTCGCTGACCAGTGAGTCCGCACCGAACGCGGTGCCGAACACTGTCTCGGCGAACTCCCGCATGGCCACAGCGTTGTGCTCGCTGCTGCCGAGGGTGGCCGAGGTGGCCACGGGCGTGATACCCGTGAGAGGTCCGCCCGGTCCTGCTGTTCCCAGGGCCATGCCGAGGCGGCGAAGGAGCATCGCCACGTCGGTGCCTTGTGCGCCGTCGTAGGTGTGGAACTCATCGAGCACCAGGTACTGCAATGTCTGGCCGGCGCCCTCGAACAGGGCGGAGTCCTCGCTGCGAAGCAGCAGCATGTCCAGCATCTTGTAGTTGGTCAGAAGGATGTCCGGCGGATCCTTCCGCAGCTCGTAACGGTTGCCGATCACCCCACCTTCGGTCATCCCCGTGGTGTCCGGGGAGTCGCCGGTGTAGAGGCCGACCCGGATCCCGCCGATCTGGTCGGAGTGGGCGTGCACCATGGCCGCGATGCGCCGGGCCTGGTCGTTGGCCAGCGCGTTCATGGGGTACAGCACGAGCGCCTTAATGCCCCGGGTGCTGCTATGGCGCCGGCAATGGTCCAGCAGAGGGACCAGGAAACTCTCCGTCTTGCCCGAGCCGGTACCGGTGGTAACCAGGGTGGGCTGCGGTGTTCCGGTCAGGGACGAGAGCCGCTCCCACGCCAGGGCCTGATGCCGGTGTGGGGTGAAGTTGCGGGGGACAAAGCCGAGCAGGTCGCGCCAGCCAGCAGATGCCTCGCGGAACGGTAGCCGCAGCCGGACGTAGGGCCCGCGGAACACGCCCTGCTGTTCGTCGGCGATGAACCGCTCCAGCTCTGCTCGCACATCGTCGTCGACAAGGGCGAAGGTGGTGCCCAGAAAACTGGTGAGCGAGGCGCGCAGCTCCTCAGCGACCAACGACGGCAGCATGATCTTCCCCCTACAGCGGTTGTTCTGCGAACACTATGCGCAACGCTGCGCCGCGTCCGGAGTTCATGACATATCGGACGCGGACAACTCGTAGTCAGCCGAGAACATCCACAATCCCCCCGGATGATTCCTCGACCTCCTGTCTGTGCGCCTCAGCGCTCGGCAAGACGACGGGTGAACTCGTGGTGAGCCACGGTCATCTCCGCTTCGCGGTCGACGCCAGTGAAAGGCTGCTCGTAGCGGCCGAGGTCGGCCCGGTCACCCTTGGCAGCGAGATCCTTAAGCACCTCCTTGGGCACCTGTCGGCCGTTGACGTCCATCTGCATCACACGCTCGTACTTACGCAGCACACCGAACTGCGTGCGATAAACGGCACACAGTTCCTCGGCTGTGATGCCGAGTATGACGGCGGCGAGGGCATCGATCTCCACGAGTGCCTGCCGACGCTCAGCGTCCCGGCGCAGCGGGGTCCACATGCTCCACTTCGGGCCCACCTTGCCCAGTGGACTGGCGGGCAGGTCGCGGGTCCAGGTGTCGCGCTGCCAGGACGGGTCGAAGAGCTCGGTCCAAAGCGGGGCGTAGTCGGCGGTCAGGCAGTTCAACCGCAGAGCGCGAAGGATGAGTTCTGGAACAAGGGCGTGGTCGCGTGGGTGCGGGAAGCGCGCGACCACGTTTTGTATGAGGTCTGATTTGGCCGCGACCTTGACGAAGAAATCGACCGGGAGGGACGCCCACATTCCCGCGGCGACAGCAAGGTCGAGGGCCGGAACAGCTCCCACGCTCAGCACCGCGTGCACGTGCATCGGGCCCGGTGGCAGGAGTGTGGCGTAGAGGCTTCGGACGTTTGCAGAGTTCGCCATACGTCGCCATGCGAGACGGAAGAACTGGTTAGCCGGCTTGCCCTCCCAGCGGGGGTAGCCAGCCAAGTACTCAGCCTTGGGCTTTGTGCGCTGGTAACTGGTGCGAGGAATCGCCCACTCAGGCAGGGCTTCTAAGTCCCAAGCGGTGTAATCCTGATTGTTGCGCATCGACTGGTTGGGCTGTCGATAGAACGGGGTTGCCACAGTGAAGTGTGGGCCTTGAAGGATCACGTCGTCCCAGGAGGCCGGTATAGCTGACTCGCTTCGGAAGAAGCCCGCCTGCCGGTCAGCAGTCTCGTGCCAACCCCAAGTTGGTTCGGAGTTCAACTCACTGAATCGGGGAGCCTCAGCGAGTTTGTCCAGCACGCCCTGACTCGCGGTTGTGACCGGTAGCAGCATCCGGGCTTGGCTAGCTGGCGTGTTCGGCTCGTCCACCAACGCGGCCCAATGTGCAAGCACGACCTCGTCCACCTGGATAATGCGGTGGGCGTGCGGCCGACGGTCCCACCGATCCTCGTCGTCTTTTATCCCGGGCTCGGCGCCGGAGCCATCGTGCTGTAGTGATCGTTCGAGCGTGTCGGGGTGATAGAGGGACGCAGCATTGCGAAAGCGAGGGGCACTTTCCCCGCCGTAGACGTTGACGCTGTAGTTGATCGTGTGTTGGATTTCGGTGAAAAGCTTGAGCTCGTTTCGAAAATGCCAGTGTCGCCGCAGGCGGCGGTAGGTCTGTCTTCGCAAGCCGCCTGCCCTTGCTTCGGTGAAGTGCGAGTCCGGGTGGATTAGCCCCACCACGCCGGTGGGGGCCATGGACCTCCAGGTACGGTCCATGAAACAGCGGTACAGGTCGGGCTGGGTACCGGCGAGCAGTGGATGGTCGACACTGCTACCGAGATGCGCGCTAACTCCTGCCAATGCCGCGCGGGCGTCAAGGTAACGGTCCGTCCCGATGCTGAGCAGCGCGTCGCGCCTCTCCTCGACCGCCGCCACCGACGGCTTCTCAACCAGGCCAAACCACGCGTCGTCCTCGGCCAGGATCAGAGCGTCGTCCCAGGTTGGCCGGACCCATGGCGGGTTACCAAGCTGAAGATCAAAACCGCCGCCGGCGAACACCGGGGCGAACGTCAGCTCCCAGTGGAAGAACCCCTCATTCCTGCTGACCCGCTCGCATACACCCAGCCATTCGTGCGCCCGCAGCACCTCAGCCACAGGCCGCATCTGTCCGAAGGCGCGCTCCCGCTGCTCCGCGAGGTCGAGGTCGGCCCAGGTAGCGTCGTCGTCGAACAGGCCTCGGCCACCACCCTTCGCCTCGGCTTTGCTCACCGTTCCCAGCAAGGCCTCCAGCGCGTCGAGCCAGTAAGTGCGAGTGGGTGGCTGAACGTCTGTGGTTACCGGCCAGCTCCAAAGGGCCGCCCAAGCGTCCATCACGCGGTGAAGCCGCTGGTATACGCCGTCAGGGTCGGTGAGCACGGCCTCGATCTGTTCACGTTGCACGGCCCCGGTCCCGGCGTGCAGGTTGTCGCCGCCCCAGACGGTGATGGGGCGGCGCGCTTCCTGTTCAGCAATCTCCAGCCGGCGGAGCGCCAGGCCCCACAGGACCTCCACCCGCTGTGCCAGTGCGGTCAGTCGCTTTTGCTCGACGGTGCTCAGCGTGGAGGTGACCTTCTTGCGCCAGGCGTTGACCGCGTCGCGGGCCTCGGGGACAAGCTCCTTGGCCTCCTTGGTGTCGGCTACGGCGCCCCAACCGGCAGCGGGCAGGAGGAAGTGGTGAACTTCGTCGGTGCCGATCGGTTCACCGAGTGGCCGGGCGGTAGGCACGGTTTTGAGCCAGGCTTTTCCTGCCAGCTGCTTGGTGCGGTACACCTCGCGGCGGGCGCCGATGAGGGAGTTGCCGCGGCGCAGGTGCAGCCCGAACCACGGCGCGCGCAGGCCGGGGTGCATGGCGTCGAGCCACAGGGTGATTTCAGCCAGCTCCACGGCCGTCGCATTCAGGTCTACGCCAAAGCACTGGTGAAGGGCGATGTGTGCCTTCACCTTCTGCTGCTCTGCCGGGTAGTCCTCTGCGGGGATCTGCCGGCCCAGTTCGACCTGGCGTCGGTGCAGATACTGCTCGGCGAGTTGGCGCACGGCTTCCACGAGGAACGCGCCAGAACCCAGGGCCGGTTCGCAGATAGTGAGTGCCAGGATGTCGGCCGCCGGCGTGGTCGTGCCATCCTGGTCGAGCAGCTCGGCCAGCGAGTGGCTGACCACCATGCGGGTGAGCACCTCGGGCGTGTAGTAACTGGCGCTGCGCTGACGCTCGTAGCCGGAGAGCCGGAACACGAAGTCGCCCGGCGCGTAGGTCACCCGGCGCAGTAACCCCGTCTCTGCGTCGGCGACCTGCACGAACCACGAGTCGTCGAAACCTTCGGTGGCCGACTGCGGCACCACCCAGGAGCCTTTGCTGCGGTCGCCATCCTTGGCCACCTCGACCGAGTTCAGGGTGGCCAACGAGCCGGTGTAGGCCATCAGGCCCTCATACACTGCGCCGAGCTGGTTGATGCCGAGCTGGGCATAGGAGACGAAGCCGCGGTCACGTCCGCGCTGTTTCTTACTCAGCAGCAGCCGGCTCAGCACCTGCTGCAGGCAGCGGTTACCCAATCCGACCTCGTCCAAGAGCGCGACAGCGCCGGCGGAGAAAAGGTCGGCCCGCAGCGCCTCGAAGCGCAGCTCACCGCCATCACTAACTGGTGAGTCGGCTTCCGCCTGGGTACCCGCCTCACCCAGGGTCTGCGGCGGGTAACCGTCGTTAACGAGTCTGAACAGCGTCAACAGCGATTCGTACACGTGGGTACCGTGCTGCCCGGTCTCGGTCGTGAGCTCGGTAAGAACCAACTCCCGCAACCGATCCAGCCCGTAGCCCTCGGCGTACTCAGGCGCCCCCACGGGTAGTACACGCAGCTCGGGCCGCGCCTCGGCATACAGAAGGAACAGGATGCGGTAGAGGTAGCGCAGGCACTGCCGGGTGAGGTCGCCCGCTAGATCGGGTTGATCATCGTCCAGGCCCTGTTCACGTCGCCGGCGTAGCACGTCGGTGGCCAGGAGCTCGATGGACTCCCGGATGCCGTCCCGCAGGTCCTGGGAGACGCCAACGGCGTGCTTCACCGACTCCTCGAGCATGCCCAGCAGCAGCGTCGAACTGTCGTCGCCCGGCATGAGCGCATCGCTGGACATCAACGCAGCGGCCGTCTCCATCTCACCCGCGGCCCGGGCGTCGCGGCGGTCACAGACCGTCGCAAGGTCGACCGCGAGCCAGCGCCCCTCGGGCCAGCTGCCCCGCTCTGCCAGCAGCAGCCAACCCCCGGCTGTGACGAGCACCAGAGCGGGCGGCTCCTCCGACTGGAACACCTCGCTGATCGCTGTCGCTGTCGACGTGATGGTGGCGGGGCCAAGCTGAGCGGGTGTGAGCAGCTGTCCCTTGCCCTCGCCGTCCAGCAGGTCTTCGACGGTTGCGGCGTCGCGGGCCTGCAGCACGAGCAGTGGGGTCCCGGTGGGCACTTTCGGTGCTACGGCCGCAATGGTGAGCTCCACCCCGCCACGCTCGCCTACCCAGGGGGCCTCTTCGCCAGCGAGCTGCAGCGCGCCGCGGACGGCGCCGTGAAGCTCCCGCAGCTCGTCGCTCCCGCCGGGTCCGTTGCCGCCGTGCTCGCGCAGCCTGGCGAGCCGGGTGCCGAAAGAGCCGGCCAGGGCGAGCAGGCCAGAGCGTGGGGTGGCTTTGCCGTACTCCTCGCGCTCCTTCCACGCCGCACGCAGGGTCTTGACCGTGGCGGGGAACTGCTCGGCCAGCCAGTGCTCGGAGACAAGGTCATTGCCGATGATGATCGAGTCGAAGCTGGACATCACTGACCTCCCTGGCGCGGCAGCAGGAGCAGTAGGACGCGCACCATGGGGTCAGGTCGAGCGGTGAGGCTGTCGGCCAGGTCTGTGGCGGCAGTGCGGTTGCGCTCGATCGTGCGGCGCATCCGGGAGGCTTGCGCGGGAATGCGGGTACCGGCCAGCGCCTCTGCCTGCTCACTCCAGATCGCAATCCGCTTCCTGGCGTGCTCGACCGGCGCGGACAGGGCATCGAGCCGGGCCGCTCGGAGAGTGGCCATGTAGCCGCGCATCTGTGACACGGCGGCGGGCACGAGCCCCTGGTAGGGGCCGAGGTCGAGCGTGGCTCCGGTGTTGACGCCGCCGGTGGTGAAGCCGGAGCTGTCCAGGACACCGGCGACGTCGTCAATCACGAACGGCTCAGCAGCGCCCGACGGGAACACCTGGGCGACGATGCTACGCATCACCACCTGTCCTCGCTGGTTGCTCAGCGTGCCCAGGGTGATCGCTGTCGGGACGTCGACATCGGCCATTGCGACCGGCACGTGGTTGCGGCCGAGCTGAGCCAGGGCGCGGTCGACGGCCCAGTCCAGCACGGGATGAAGCGGGGACAGGTAGTGCGCTGCCGGCCACTGGGTGTCCTTGCCGGCCCGGGCCAGGCGCAGGGACTCCTCGGCGGCGGCGCGGGTCGTGGCAAGAAGCAGTCGTTCGCGAACGTGCCGCTCGGCGAGGTAGCTCTGAGGTAGCGCTCCGAGACGGGTCATGAGGTCTGGCGGCGGCACGAGCTCCACCACACCCTCGGCCGGGTGCTCGCGCCAGCCCACGCCCCCCCGGTCTGGCACGGCGCCGGGCTCAGGGAACGCCTCGTGCAGCGCCTCACGCAGGAAGTCGAGCTCCGTTGGGAACAGGCCGCGCTCGTCCCACTCTGGGACAACTGGCGCCGCAGCCTGCACCTGGGCGTTGAGGAAGTCAAGCACTGCCAGGCCGGACACCGCCGGGGTGAGCTCGGATGGGTCGGGCACTACCTCGTCGAGGTCCTGGCCTTGGGCGAGGGCGCGGCGGATGGCGTCTTCCTCGCGGTCGACGTCGTGCAGGTCGAGCAGGCTCGCGGCGTCGCCGAGCGCGGTATGCGCGGCGTGCTCCTTGCCGAGCAGCTTGGCGATCACGCGGACGTCCCCGCTGAACCGCTCGTCGGCGGTCGTTAGAGCCAAGGCTGTGATCATCGGCGCGTGCACCTGGCCGTAGCGGTCGATGCGACCGTTACGTTGCTCGATTCTGATCAGTGACCATGGAATATCCACATGGACGAGCTGGTGGCACTGTTTATGTAGGTTGACGCCCTCGCTGGCCACGTCGCCGGTGATGAGCACGCGCAGCGCGCTTCCGGAACGGCCGAAGGCGTCCACGACGCCGAGCTGCTCGGTATCCGGCAGGCCACCGTGCATCACCGCGAACGCCTGGTCTGGAAGGTTCAGTGCGCCCGGCAGAGTGGTTCGCAGCCAGTGCAGCGTGGCGAGCCGCTCCGTGAACAGCACCACCCGGGTGTCGCTGCCGACGCCGACGCCGACGCTGTGCAGGTGCTGTACCAGGGCGCCCAGCTTGGCCGATCCCTGCTTGTCGGCGGCTTCGGCCAGCTCACGCAAGTGGGCCAGGGCCGTTCCTTCGGCGGTGTGGGTCTCGCCCTTGAGTGCCAGGGTCTTCTGCCGGTTCTGGACCGTCTCCAGCAGCGCCGCAGGGGAGGACAAGAACGCCTTGGCGAGTGTCCAAGGGAAGAGCTGCCGCCCTTGGCCGGTGATGGGTGCCGCGCCGTCCTGGGGATGTAGCCACACCTGTGACAGCTCGGTGGCTACGGCGTCCTCGGCGGGAGCGGCCGGCACGGGCAGCACCTGGGGGACGGGGCGCGCAGCCCACGTGGTCCCCACCTCCCGGGCCACCTCCGGGGAGTTGCGGTGGCGGCGGATGAACAGGTGCTTGATGTCGTGCAGATCGTAGCTCGATCGGTCCACGATGGCCGTGGGGTCGAGCAGGTTGACGAGGTTGGCGAACGACTCCGGGTCACCGTTGTGCGGGGTGGCCGACGCCAGTAGTAGGACCTCGGTATTTGGGGCGATGGTGCGGGCGAGCTGGTTGTTCAGGGTGGCCGAGCTGGCCAGGTTGTGCGCTTCGTCAATGACGACAACATCCCAGCGGTGATGCTCCAGGTGCGCCCGGTAGCGGGCCGACTTCAGGGTGTCGATGGACACGATGACTTTGGGGAAGAACGTGAACGGGTTGCGGCTGGCGGGCAGTTGCTGGCGAACCTTGGCGATTCCCTCTGAGTCGAGCCGGACGAGGGGGATGGCGAAACGTGTCCACAGCTCGAACTGCATCTGTTCCAGCACATGCCGGGGAGTCACCACGAGTACGCGGTCGGCTCGGCCTCGGCGCTGCAGCTCTGCCAGTGTCATGCCGATTTCGAGAGTCTTGCCCAGGCCAACCGCGTCGGCGATGAGCAGCCGTGGGCGCAGCCGGTCCGGGTCGAGGGCCTTCTGCACGGCCTGGCGCTGGTACTCCATGGTGTCGAGCAGCATGTGCTGGGCCACGGTAAGCCCTGGCTCGTGCAGCGGGACGGGTGTTTTGCGGCGTACGGCCTCGACCCACAGCCGGCTGCGGCGGAAGCCCGGGGACGTGTCCTGGACAAGCTGGGCCTGTGCAGGGTCGAGCGCGGCGACGGTGTCCAGCCCGGTGAAGAAGGTGGCCGTGGTGCCCCGCACCAGCTCGGTACGCCCGACACACCGGATCTTCCATCCCTCGCCGGCGCGTTCGGTGGAGGAGACAACCCACTCCTCGTCGCGTACGACGACGACACTGCCTGCGGCGTGCGCGGTGGCGACAGACATGGGCCTCCCCTGTTGGTGATGCGTCCTTCAGGGTGACTTTAGTGGCGCGAAGCGGACGCAGACCGTCGGGTCGACGCGGCCGCGCCCAGGACCAGAACAAGCCGAGACATCGAGGACGTTGCCCATGCCGCCGCGCCTACCACTGCTTTAGCTCGCAGCTGCTGGAACATAGTCTTGACCGAGTTGCCACCGGGATCGGCCGCTCTGCACGAACTCAGGTTCACTCGTCAGGACCGCCCGAATATCGCCCAAGGACACGGTGCTGGCGAACCGGAACGACAGCTCTTCGCGTGCCTCGGCTGCAAGCAGCGGCTCACGACTTCGTGCCAAAATCGTCGCGACCATCTGCTTCGTAGGTGCCGGTGTCACCGGTTCGACGACCACAGGTTGCAACTCCAGCAGGGCGGTGCGTTGCTGTTGTTGCAGACGGGCGAACTCGTCCATGAACGGCATCAGGAACCTGCCGATGGCCCGGCGACGATCACCGCTTCCGAGAAGCCACCACCCAAAAGCCGCCAGCATCGCGAGTGCCGCCCAGTCCGGCAGGCCGACGCGTCTGCCAATCGCAAGGCTTCCCTTGAACGCTCCAACGAAAGGCAGTCCGGTGCCCATGGCAATCGTTTCCTGCCCAGACTGACTGTCGATCACGGTCACGGTCTCACCCGCAGCGCGACGCCACTGCGCAGGCGCAAAGCCGGGTCGCCGAAGTGACTTGTCTTCGGAGAACACGATGCAGGGAGCGATCAAACTGGCCAGGTGCGCAGTCGGAACGTCCGACAGGTCCGTGACCTCTGTAACCCGCAGGTCGTGTCCGTAGCCGTTCGCAACCCGCACCCAGATGATGTTCGGCAGGTAGTGCTCCTCAAAGCAGGCACGCAGGTCCTGAAGAGTCACCGCGCCACGAACGAACTTGGGGAAGCCCTTGTAGACCTCGTTGAGCACGTGTTCGGAAGCGAAGAGCGGCGTCGTACGGGAATCACCCATACGGGCAATTCGCGATGGCCGGCGCGTCTGGCAGTGGTTGTCGATGCTGCTCAGCATGGCGTCGGCATCGACCACCACCGGGAATCCAGGACCGGATCCGTAGGCGTCGAGGCGCACCCGAGACGGCTGCTCTGCGTGGGCCTCGATGGTCATAGCTCAACGGTAGATCGCGATACTGACATCTCTTTGCCATCTCTTTGCGCTGAGCGGCCCGCGCCGACTATGTGGAAAGCTCGAGGAGGCCGACGAAGAACTCTCTGAGAATTACCGTGGCTTGCTTCCGGTCTACGAACTCCGCGCCACCGAAGCGGTACACCTCGTAGCCGGCGAGACGTAGCTTGCGGTCCTCGGCGACCATCTCGGCGTATCGCGCGGTGTCCGCCCGGCCCTGCTCGTCTGCGTAGTGCTGGCGCCCGTCGAGCTCGAGGACTACGCGCCGGCGCCCCGGCAACAGCAGTAGGAAGTCCATGCGTTGACGAACGAGTGAACTCCGACCGCGACAGCTATATGGGTTGTAGTGCAGGTAGACCTGAGGGATGAGGGCGGGGATGTCGAACCCTTGACTGCCGTACAGCGAGCAGAACTCCCTGAACAGAAATTGCTCTGCCTCGTTGCCGTTCATTGAGGCATGCAGGCGCCAGTAGAGCTCGGTCGACTTGGCACGCTCAGTTTCTTCGTCGAGCTCTGCGCCGCCAGCCCACCAGCGAGTCAGCGCACGCCACGTCAGTCCCGTCTCGCCGAGAGGGAGGTCGTAAACGAGGCAGTATTCCGCGTTCTCGGTGATTTCGATGACGTTGCTGACCGCGTCTCGCAGGACGATCTTTGGCTTGGGCCCTTTCGCGGCGAAGATCAAGTTCTTCACGTCACCGGCGACACCACGTGCTCCGACGAGGGAGAGCAGGTGCGTGAGTTCAGGGCTGTCATGCTGCTCGTTGATCGAGCGCGCCAGGGTGACCAGATCGGGTAGCTCGTAGTTCCGTACGCGCCGTTTGACGTACCGGTCCTTGCCTTGCCACGGGTTGTCGGCGTCGTCGCGCCGCGGCTCCATCCCGAAGCGCACGCACTCCTCGGCGACGTCGTCCGGGTTCAATCTGGCCAGCGTGCTTGCGATCGCGTCACGAAGCGCCTTCGGCGTGATCTTGGTCGGCGCGGGTGGTGCGGGCGGAGGTGTGAAGGCAGCGGCTAACAAGCTCTCAATCGACAGCGGGCTCGAACCGCCTGTGGGACTGGTCACTCCGTCAGCATTCCAGGCTCTCCAGGTGATGCGCGACAGGCTTGGCGGGCTCGGAACTTCTCAGGTGGAGGTGTCGGTTTTGGGGTCGCATGCACAGATGGCCGAGGTTGACTGCGCGCGTGATCCTTCGTGCACGCACGGGTAGAGGTGAGACTCGCGCGTCTTGGCTGTGACCTCGGACACCGACAGGTGTCCCCGCCATATCGCTGTCCCATTATCCGAAATTGGCCCGTTCACGGGTCGTAGAATAATTGACGGGTTAAGTGACAATCTGAGGGCTCTCGCGAGAGTGCCGCCGGGTTGTCACATATTCGGCCGGTTTTGAGACGCTGGTGACAGGCAGTCGCTCCACACTCAAACCCACTGTTCAAAACCTCTGTACGAACCCCAGCCGCAGCGAGCGGTCATAGCCGCTCGGCGGCGTCAACGAGGGCGCGGGCCTGTCGCACGAGTGCCTGAGCGTCGGTCTTGGAGATCAGACGTGGGGAGTAGTGCACGTTGTCCTTGGACCCGAGGACTCGTCGTAGCTTGGTTGGCAGGGTGTGGTCGGGCAGGTCGACGGTTTCCAGCAGAGCCGCCGCGCGGTCGTGGTCCTGGCCTCGGCTGTAGCGGCCCAACTGCAGGCCGCAGATGGCATCGGTGGCGGCGATCGCAGCGAGAACCGCAAGGGCCGCGGCCACGTGCGGGTCCGTGTGGGTGGCTGGCTCGCTCAGGACCATCTCGGCGACGTCGATGAACGCCTTGGCCTGTTCGCGACGGGCGCGGGCCTCGGCGGGGGTGCAGGAAGTAATCCGTGAACTTCCTCGCGGACTCATGACACGCTCCGGAGCAGGTCCAGCAGGCGGGTCCCCATCAGGTGGATGTGGTCGGCCCGCCACGAGATCACCAGGGGGTCATCGCCGGCGATCATGGCGGCCAGGATGTCGGGCGTGGGGTCCACGATGTGCCCGCGGTTGCCGGTCCACGCAAGGACGTTCGCGGCCAGCTGCTCTATCTGTGCTGCTCGCCCATCCTGGTCTGCGGCGCCGGCTGGGTCGATCACGACCAGGATGTCGATGTCGCTGGTCGCCGTGGCCTCTCCGCGGGCGAAGGAGCCGAAGAGGCTGGCGTGCACAGGTTCGGGCGACCAGCGTGACAACGCGTCGGTGATGCGCTCGATGATCGGGGTGCGCAGTCGGGTCAGCGCGACGATTGCCTCAGCCGCCACGTGGTCTCGGTTGAGCAGGTAGAGCGTGGCGCCCGGGTACTCGTCGGCCAAGACGATGCCTTGAGCCACGAGTCGGGTCAGGACCCTGCGGACACCGTCCGGGCTGCCCGTACCGGCCATCCGGTGAACCTGCGCGCCGCTCGCTTTGGCCGTGGTGGCCGCCAGGGCATGAAGGACGGCCGCATCCAGGGTAGGGGTGACCACGGCCAACGGCATTGACAGATCCACAAGACAGCCCTCCAAGATCCTCAACCTGAGCCGACTATTATCGGCATGTACCGATGATAGTCGGTCTCCGGCGTGAACCGAGCGCCCCGAGGCACATCCCGGTGTGTTGCCTCGCGGCGATTTCTCCGACAGGCCGCCATCCACGCGAGTCCTCAAGGCACCATGTCGCGCATCAGTTGAATGCGTTCGTGACCTGTAGAGGTTGGTGAACAATGCGGAGTCAGACTGGCTCTATCGGGCGGGATAATAACGAAGGGAATCCCGTGTGATAGCCAGTAGGGTGGCGTTATGTTCGACGCCACCGACCCGAGCCCGCAGTACGAGCTGGACTGGTCCCGGGAGCTGTCCGTGGCCGAGGCGACGGCGCTACTGGCGGATCTTTCGAATCCCAGGTGGCTCGAGGACGCCGAGCTGCTGCTAGAGGAGGCGTTCACCGGTGGCGTGCCCAAGGAGGATTTTCGAACGGTCCAGTGGCACGAGCTACCCACTGATCTCTTCAAGAACGCGCCTGCGGCCGGCGCCGCGGAGGTCGCGCGCGTCTTT
>Ga0182014_10000900_pt1 | contig 40607 bp, 36 predicted proteins | sample 612S2DmetaG_FD_120489 | JGI IMG/M metagenome (GOLD analysis project Ga0182014, IMG submission 120489) | Permafrost microbial communities from Stordalen Mire, Sweden - 612S2D metaG | ecosystem: Environmental > Terrestrial > Soil > Wetlands > Permafrost | place: Sweden: Stordalen | collected... | reverse complement strand
GCCGAACAGGGGGTTCTCGGTGTCCGCCTTCCACCCGAGCTCCGGGGTGTTGGTCTTGCCCACCACCACGCACCCGGCAGCAACCAGTCGGGCGACCAGGACCGAGTCCTCGGCGGCCGGGGGTCGTGCCGCATGGGCGGCCGAGCCGTGGGTGGTGACGTAGCCGGCGGCGTCCTCCAGGTCCTTCACCCCGAGTGGGATCCCGGCCAGGGGTCCCGGGTCCTGCCCCGCGGCAACCGTGGCGTCGACCGCCGCCGCCGCTGCCCTCGCCCGGCCCTCGTCCACCGCCACGAATGCGTTGACGGTGCCGTTGTGGGCCGCCACCTGGGCGAGCGAGTGGTCGACCAGCTCAGCTGCCGTCACCTTCCCGCTCCGGACCTGGGACGCCAGGTCGACCACCGATGCCGTGCGGAAGTCCATACGTCGACCGTACCGGCGGCGCTGCCACCCGACAAGGGGTGCAGCCGGGCCGGGCGGGTGCCGGCGTCGGATCGACAGGGGCGCCCGCTCGCGAGCAGTCTGGTGCGATGTCAACCACACCAACCGAGGACGCGCGCATCGAGGGCGCCGTCCTCGACCACGTCGCCCACGCCGTCCCCCGCTGGCAGGATGTTTGGCACCGCTACGCCGCCGATCTCGGTGCCGAGTGGAACTCGGGCGGTCCGGGCCCCGGGTTCGCCCCGGCACAGCTCCGCTTCGCTAACGGGGCCCGCGTGGAGGTGCTCATGCCGTGGGACGTCGACGTCAACGACTTCCTCGTGCGCTTCCTGTCCGCCAGCGGGCCCGGGCCGCACCACCTCACCTTCAAGGTGCCCGACCTCGAGGCGGCCATCGACGAGGCCCGCACCTTCGGGATCGAGCCCGTCGGCATCAGCTTCGCCGACCCCGAGTGGATGGAATGCTTCCTCCACCCGAAACTCGCCACCGGCGTCGTCGTGCAGCTGGCCCAGCAGCGCACCGCCTGGAGGAGCGACCCACCCGACGACTACCCCGCTGACCGACGCCGGCGTGCCGACGGCTCGGGCCCGGTGCCACCCGCCGCACTGCGCCAGGTCTGCCACCTGGTGGCCGACCTCGACGCGGCACTCGCCCTCTTCGGCGGATTGCTGGCCGGCCGGGTGACCGCCGAGGGCAGGTCCGACAGGCTGCGCTGGGTCGATCTGGCCTGGTCCGGGCCGCTCGGGGTCCGCCTGGTCGGGACCGCCGACGCCGATCCGGACGGACCGGTGCCACTGGCGTTGGCCGGCCTGCCCGGCCGGGTCCATCACCTGCGCATGGAGGTCGAGGAACCCGGCGGCGTGCCGGGGGCGGCGCCCGCCACGTCGCTGTTCGGCACCCTGGGCGGTCCCGACGCGGCCGACGGTGCCTACGAGATCCCCCGCGCCGACAACGCCGGCCTCGGCGTGGTCCTCCTGCCGGCGCCGGGGGCCACTGAGCAGGCCCCGGCGTCCCGGTAGTCTGAGGTCGATGCCCAACTCCATCGACACCGGGGGCGCCGCCGACGGCGGCGAGACCCCCGCACCGCAGAAGAGCCTCATGGAGCGCCTGTTCTCGCCGGGGCCGACCGTGCCCGACAAGCCCGCCCTCGACAAGCGCGGCAACCCGACCAAGTGGTCGATCGACCGCCTCGACGGCCGCGAGCGCATCTACGCCTACACCGCCGCCGTCCTGGCCATCGTGTTCGCGGTCATCGTCTACTTCGAGGAGCACCCGGCCAAGCACCTGGCGCACGGCAAGAGCCAGCTCTCCCCCACCACCTCGCTCCTGCTCGGACTGGCCTCCGGGATCGCCCTGGCCGTGACCACTTGGATCGGCCGCCGGGCGCTCGTCGGGTTCGTCGCCCTGTTCGCCTTCCTGAGCTTCGGGACGGTCAGCACCATCATCGGGCTCCCGTTCCTGATCCTGGCCGTCTGGCTGCTCTACCGCTCCTACAAGGTCCAGAAGGCGGCGACCGTCAAGCTCAAGGAGGAACGGGCCGCCGGCCGCGGTCCGGCCCCGGTGCCTCGTCAGACCCGCGCGGAGATGGCCGCCGCCCGCAGCGCGTCCCGGTCCGGCAAGAAGGCACCGACCGGTCCGGAGGCGAACAAGCGGTACACGCCGAAGAAGCCGACGCCGGTGGCCCCTCCTCCGGCCAAGCCGTCCCGGCGCGAGCGCAGGGCGGCCAAGGCCTCCGAGTAGCAGCCCCGGCGAACGGGCTCCGCGTCCGACTCAGGAGGGCTCGGTCACCAGGGCGGAGCGCAGCAGCTCCAGGATCTCGTTGCGGCGGCGCACGAGCGACCGTGCCGTCGGCTCCTCGCCGAAGGCACGCAGCACCTCCACCTCGGTCAGCATGCCGATCACGGTGGAGTAGATGGCCAGCAGGAGCAGTCGCGGGTCGTGGCGCCGCATGTGTCCGGCGTCCATCTCCGATTCGAGGAAGCCGGTGGCGCGCTGCACCAACGGCTCGACCGCGGTGACGAACCGGGTGGCTGCAGGTGTGCCCAGCCGGCCCATCTCGCGCACCAGGCCGAGCAGCTCGGGACGGCGTGCCGCCAGACGGAACACCGACCGGACCACGGCCTCGACCCGGGACCACCCCGTACCGGCCGCGGCCAACGACTCCTCGAGTGCCGCCGACAGCTCCACCGCGCTCCGGTCGATAACGGCCTCGAGCAGTACCTCCTTGCTCGGGAACCAGTAGAGGATCGTCTGCTTGCGGATGGCGAGGCCCACAGCGAGGGCGTCGAGCGACGAGGCCTCGTAGCCCCGTGTGGCGAACGAGGCGAGTGCGGCGTCCAGGATCCGTTCGGAGGTGGAGGTGCCCTCGGCGTCGGTCCGCCCGCCGACCGGCACGGGCCGTGGCCGGGTGCGGTCCCGGGCCCCGGAGGTCCCCTGTCCTGTGGTCGACCCCGTCACTTACCATATGGTAGACAGATCGGGTGACCCGCGTCCGCGACGCCCTGGCCGGTAGGCGATTCTTCATCACCGGCGCCACCGGGTTCCTCGGGACCGCACTGGTCGAGCGCATCCTCCGCAGCATCCCGGACAGCCAGGTCGTCCTCCTCATCCGTCCCGGTCGCCGGGCGACGCCGATGCAGCGGGCCACCAAGGAGATCCTGAAGAACGACTGCTTCGACCGCCTCCGCGAGGAGCTGGGCGACGGGTTCGACGAGGCGATGGCGACCCGGGTCTCGGCCGTCGGCGGCGACGTGGCCACCGACGGCCTCGGCCTGGACGCCGGCGGCCTCGAGGCACTCTCGCACTGCGACATCGTCGTCCACTCGGCCGCCAGTGTCAGCTTCGATTCGCCGCTGGACGCCGCCGTGGAGGTCAACCTGCTCGGGCCGTCACGGGTGGCCGGCGCCATCATGGAGGCGCGTACCCTGGCCGAGGCCGACGGGCGCACGGGCCCGGCCCACTTCGTGCCGGTGTCGACGGCGTACGTCGCCAGCACCCACCAGGGCGAGGCGAAGGAGGAGCTCCTCGACGCCAACCCGTTCACGGTGGAGGTCGACTGGCGGACCGAGGTGACCGCCGCCCGCCGCCAGCGCGGTGACACCGAGGCCGAGTCCCGCCAGCCCGAGCGGCTGGCCGGGTTCCACAAGGCCGCACGCGAGGAGCTCGGGGGCGCCGGGCTCCACCTCCTGGCCGAGCGTGCCGAACGCCTGCGCGAGGACTGGGTCAAGAAGCAGATGGTCGAGATCGGCCAGGCCCGCGCCCAGTCGCTCGGGTGGCCCGACGCCTACCCGTACACCAAGGCACTGGGCGAGCGGGCACTGGTCACCCAGTTCGGCGACGTCCTCCCCATCACCATCGTCCGACCGTCCATCATCGAGTCGGCCCTGGCCGAGCCACGCCCGGGCTGGATCCGGGGCTTCCGGATGGCCGAGCCGATCATCATCTCGTACGCCCGGGGGCTCCTCCGGGAGTTTCCGGGGGTGCCCGAGGGCGTCACCGACGTGATTCCCGTCGACCTGGTGGTGGCCGCCATCATCGCCGTGTCCGGCGACGCGCTGGCATCCGCTGCGTCCGACGACCCGGCGGACGCCTACGGCGGCCCGTCCGTGTACCACGTGGCCTCCGGCGTCCGGAACCCGTTCCGCTACGGCAAGCTCGTCGAGCTCGTGACGGCCTGGTTCCAGGAGCATCCGGTCTACGACCAGGACGGGCAGCCCATCGTGGTGCCTGAGTGGTCCTTCCCGGGACGGGGGCGCGTGCAGCGCCAGCTCACCCGGGCATCCAAGGCGATGTCGCTGGCCGAGCGGGTCGTCGGATCGCTGCCGATCCGGGGCAAGCAGGCCGAGTGGATGGCCGCACTCGAGGAGCAGCACCTGCTGGCCGACCGGGCACTCGGGTACGTCGAGCTCTACGGCGCCTACACCGAGACCGACGCGCTCTACCGGGTCGACCGCCTCCTCGCCCTCTGGGACCGCATGGACGAGGACGACCGGGCCGCCTTCTGCCTCGACCCGGCGGCCATCGACTGGACCACCTACGTGCGGGAGATCCACCTCCCCTCGATCATCGAGCACGCCCGCGTGCGCACGTCGCCCGGCAAGTCGGTCAAGACCAACCGGGCCGACCGGGCCAGGAAGAACATCCTCTCCCCCGACCGCCATCTGGCCGCATTCGACCTCGAGAACACCCTCATCGCCTCCAACGTCGTCGACTCCTACGCCTGGCTGGCCTCGCGCCACCTGCCCCCCGGCGAGCGGGCGGCCTTCGTCGCCGACCTGGTGGCCGAGGCACCGCAGCTGCTGGCCCTCGACCGCCGCGACCGGGGCGACTTCCTCCGCTCCTTCTACCGCCGCTACGAGGGGGCGCCGGAGGCCCGTCTGCGTGACGACGGGTGGGACCTGTTCCACCACTTGCTGCTGGCGAAGTCGTTCCCCTCCGGTATCGCCCGGGTGCGTGCCCACCAGGCGCTCGGCCACCGGACGATCCTCATCACGGGCGCCCTCGACTTCGTGGTCGAGCCCTTCCGGCCGCTGTTCGACGAGATCGTCTGCGCCGAGCTCAGCGTGGAGGACGGCAAGTTCACGGGTCGACTCGAGACGCTGCCCCCCATCGGCGAGGCGCGGGCCCTCGTACTGGCCGACTACGCCGAGGCCGAAGGGCTCCGGCTCGAGGAGTCCATGGCCTACGCCGACTCGGCCAGTGACCTGCCCATGCTCGAGGCCGTCGGGTTCCCGGTCGCCGTCAACCCCGAGGCCAAGCTGGCCGCCATCGCCCGACGCCGCGGCTGGCACGCCGAGACCTGGCACAAGGCGGAGGGCGGCAGCCAGCCGCTGCTCCCACTCGGACCCGTCGACCGGCGGGGCGCGTCCCGCCGCGGTCGGACCAGCCCTGCGGCGCGTGCCGGACAGGCCCGCCGGACCGCTTCCGAGGCCCGGCGATGAAGGCACTGGTGGTCGAGCGCAACCTGCCGCGTTTCGCCGCCTCGCGGGTCGCGTCCCTGCTCGGGTCCGGTAGAGGGGCGGGCATCGGCCCGGTGCAGCTGCTCGACGCCGAGGCACCGGACCGTCCCGGCACCGACTGGTACCCCCTGCGCCCACTGCTGTCGGGCATCTGCGGGTCCGACCTGGCCACCCTCGACGGCCGCACCTCCCGCTACTTCCAGGACCTGGTCAGCTTCCCCTTCGTGCCCGGCCACGAGGTCGTCGGCGTACTTGACGAGGGTGGCGCCGACTTCGCCGGGCGCGAGCTCGCGCCCGGCACCCGGGCGGTCATCGAGCCGGTCCTGGGTTGCGCCACCCGGCACATCCACCCGCTCTGCCCCCGGTGCGGCTCCGGCCACACCGGGCTGTGCAGCAACCTCGCATTCGGCGCCCTCGAGCCGGGTCTCCAGACGGGCTTCTGCACCGACACCGGGGGTGGGTGGTCGACGGCGCCGCTGATGGCCCACACCAGCCAGCTGCACGCCGTGCCCGACGCCCTCTCGGACCAGGACGCGGTGATGATCGAGCCCACGGCGTGCGCCGTCCACGCCGCCCTCTCGGCACAGGTCGCCGACGGCGACCTGGTCGCCGTGGTCGGGGCCGGGACGCTCGGGCTGGCGACCATCGCCACCCTTCACTCGCTCGTGCGCCCTTCGGTGCCGTGCACCGTGGTCGTCGGAGCCAAGCACGCCCGTCAGCGCGAGCTCGCTGCGTCGTTGGGTGCCGACCACGTGGTGCCGCCCGACCAGCTGGCCCGCACCGTGCGCCGCCAGGCCGGGTCGCTGGTGCTGGCAGGACGGCTCACCGAGGGTGCCGACGTGGTCTTCGACTGCGTGGGCAGTGCCGCTTCCCTCACCGAGGCACTGTCCATGGTGCGACCGCGAGGCAAGGTGGTCCTGGTGGGCATGCCCGGCAAGGTGTCGGTGGACCTCGCCCCGCTGTGGCACCGGGAGCTGACGCTGGTCGGCGCCTACGCCTACGGCAACGAGACTCCCCCCGGGGCGGGCGAGCCCGACCGCCGCAGCTTCGAGCTGGCCATCGACCTGGTAGGCACCGCCTCGCTCGGTCAGCTGGTATCGGCCCTCTACCCTCTCGAGCGCTACGAGGAGGCCCTGGTCCACGCCGGGGCCGCCGGCCGCCGGGGTGCGGTCAAGGTGGCCTTCGACCTCCGCAACCCGAAAGGACGCTCCCGATGAGCCCCAGGCCCGGATTCGTGCTCGACGTCGACAGTTCGACGCCACCCACCCTGTTCTGGCAGGGCGAGCGCTTCACCCTGGAGAAGCTGCCCGAGGGGAGCCGGGTCATCTACGCGCCCGAGCCCATCGACCCGCTGTCCGACCCCCAGGCCGCCATCCGACACGCGCTCAACCACCCGCTGGGCGACCAGGAGCCGCTGCCGGCGCTGCTGCGTGCCGGCATGAAGCTGACGATCGCGTTCGACGACATCTCGCTGCCACTGCCCCCCATGGAGCGGCCGGACATCCGTCAGCTGGTGATCGAACAGGTCCTGGACATGGCGGCGGAGGCCGGTGTCGACGACGTCGAGCTCATCGTGGCCCTCGCACTCCACCGTCGCATGACCGAGCCGGAACTGCGCCACGCCATCGGCGACCGCGTCTACGACGCCTTCGCGCCGAACGGCCTGCTGACCCAGCACGACGCCGAGGACCCCGACAACCTGCTCCACCTGGGGCAGACCGATCAGGGCGAGGACGTGGAGATCAACAAGCGTGCCGCCGAGTCCGACCTGCTGGTGTACGTCAACATCAACCTGGTGGCCATGGACGGTGGCCACAAGAGCGTCGCCACCGGTCTCGCCAGCTACAAGAGCCTGCGCCACCACCACAACCCCGAGACCATGCGGCGGTCCAAGTCCTTCATGGACCAGCACCGCTCCGAGCTCCACTCGGCGAACTGGCGCATGGGCCGCCTCATCAGGGAGTGCGGCGTCAACGTGTTCCAGATCGAGACGACGCTGAACAACGACACCTTCCCGGGGGCGTTCCAATTCCTGCAGAAGCGCGAGTGGGAGTGGAAGGCCAAGGACCGCCTCGCCTACGTGGCGTCGTCGTCGGCGCTCGACCGGGTGCCGGCCAAGCATGCTCGTCGGATCTTCCACTCGGTCAAGGCCCCCCACCGGATGACGTCGGTGCAGGCCGGCGAGGTCGAGGCGGTCCACGCCGTCACCACGGCCAACGTGTGGGAGCAGCAGGGCGTGGTGGTGGAGGGCCAGACCGACATCCTGACCATGGGGCTCCCCTACATCAGTCCCTACAACGTCAACTCGATCCTCAACCCGATCCTGGTGGCCTGCCTCGGGCTCGGCTACTTCTTCAACCTCTACCGGGGCAAGCCGCTGGTGCGCGAAGGCGGCGTGCTGATCATGACCCATCCCACCCCGCGGGAGTTCAACCCGGTGCACCACCCGAGCTACATCGACTTCTTCGAGCAGGTGCTGAGCGAGACGACGGACCCGAACATCATGTCGGAACAGTTCGAGGAGGGGTTCGCCACCGATCCCTGGTACGTCCACCTCTACCGGACCGGCCACGCCTACCACGGGGTGCATCCCTTCTACATGTGGTACTGGTGCGCCCACGCCCTGGAGCACCTCGGCGCCGTCATCATCGTGGGTGGCGATCCGAAGGCCGTCCACCGCCTCGGCTTCCGGGCCGCGTCCACCCTGGCCGACGCGCTGGAGATGGCCCGGGACGTGGTGGGCACCTCCCCCACCCTGACGCACCTCCACGCACCGCCGCTCCTGATGGCCGATGTCCAGTGAGCGCGTCGCAGGGCCTGCGGCGATGAGAGGGGCACGATGAGGAAGGTGCACGGCACCTCGCGGATCCTGCGTCCCCGCCGGGCCGTGCGGACAGACGCCACCCTGGGTGCAGAGGCAGCCGGAGGGGGACGCTCGAGGACGTTGCGCCCGTCGGCGCTGGTGGCCCGGGCCGGACGCAGCCGCTTCCCGCTGGCCGCGCCGACGTGGCCCGGCTCGGTCCCCCGACCGGCCCCCGAGCCCGAGCTGGGTGTCCACTACGACACCGCGTGGTCCCGCCGGTATCCCGTCCGACTGGCCCGCGCCGTAGTGCTCGACAATGTCACGCGGCCGCTCGCCCGGGCCATCGCATCGCCCCAGCTGCGCGGCGAGGAGCAGTTGGTCGACGTCGAGGCGCCGGTCATCTTCGCCGCCAACCACGCCAGCCACATCGACACCCCACTCCTGCTGGCCTGCCTTCCGCTGCGGTTCCGGCACCGCACGGTGGTGGCGGCCGCCGCCGACTACTTCTTCGACCGGCGGTGGAAGGCCGACACGTTCTCCTTCCTCCTCGGAGCCATCCCCATTGAGCGCACCAAGGTCAACCGACGGTCCGCCGAGCTGGCCGCCGAGCTCCTGGCCGACGACTGGAACCTCGTGATCTTTCCCGAGGGCGGGCGGTCCCCCGACGGGTGGGCACAGGAGTTCCGCGGCGGGGCCGCCTACCTGGCGTCGCGCACCGGTCGACCGGTCGTCCCCGTCCACCTCGACGGGACACGCCACATCCTCCCCAAGGGCAGCGGCACCGTCAGGCGGACCCGGACCACCGTCACCTTCGGAACACCCCTGTGGCCGGCCGAGGGCGAGGACGCCCGCAAGTTCAGCGCCCGCATCGAGGCCGCCGTCGCCACCCTGGCCAACGAGTCCTCCACCGACTGGTGGACGGCCCGCAAGCAGGCCGCTGCCGGCACGACCCCGTCCCTCCAGGGCCCCGAGGTGGCGCCGTGGCGGCGGGCCTGGGCGCTCGACCCGGCACCCGACCGGTCCGAGGCCATCGACGTCGAGGGCAACGACTGGCCGAGGCGGTCGAGGGACTGAGCCCGCCGGCGTACTGCGTCAGACGGGACGGAACCGCAACGCCGACCAGACGTCGTCGACGGCCACCTGGCGCACCTGTCGCACACCCTCGGCGGTCAGCAGCGCCGCCAGCACCTCGCGGTTGAGGTCGGTTCCGAGCTGCCCGGCCTTCGGGTAGGCCACCCACGTCAACCGGTCTACGGATGCCGCGCCCACCACCGCGGCAAGCTCGCCGCCGAGGGCCGCCCGGTCGACGGCAAACGCCAACAGACCGGCGCCGGGACCCCCATCGGTCGGCAACCCGGCGAGTGCCCGTACCGCTGCTGCGTCGGTGCCCGAAACCTCCAGGCCCTGCCCGGGTCGCAGTTGCAGCTTCTGCACCAGGTCCATCACCTCAGTCCGGTGGTGGAGGGCTCAGCGTGCCACCCGCACCCGACGGCCCAGGCCCCGCCAACCGCGGCCACCCGCACGGTCGACCGCCTCCAGCCGCTCGGCCCGCAGGGCCAACTCCTCATGGTCGTCGAGCGGCTCGAGGGGGACCCCGGTGCCCTCCGGTGCGTCGGAAGGGGCCAGTACCCAACCGAGCAGGAGGTCGGCCAGCGCGGTGTTACGGGCCAGCACCGGTCCGTGCAGGTAGGTGCCGAGCACCCGTCCGGACCAGGCGCCCTCGGTGCCGTCGCCCCCGCCGTTGCCCACCCCGCGCTCCACCCGGGCCAGCGTGTGCGCGCCCGGGCCGACGACCGACACCCCAGCGTGGTTCTCGAAGCCGGTCAGCCGCGGCAGGTGTCCACCCGTCGCCATGCGTGGCGCCTGCGGGGTGGGCGTGGCCACGAGCTCGCCCACGGCACGCTTCCCTGTCCCCTTGGCCGTCGTCAGGTCGAGCAGCCCGACGCCCTGCTGGATCCGGTCGGCACTGTCCGGGAACGTGGTGCCGATCACCTGGAAACCGGCGCACACCCCGAGGACGACGGCGCCCTCGGCCACCCGGGCAGCAAGGGTCCCCTCCTCGAGGAGGGTGGTGGCGGCCCGCGCCTGAGGGCCGTCCTCGCCACCCCCGATCGAGTACAGGTCGGCAGTCGGCAGCGGCCGGTCCGAGAGCGCCTGGACGAGGTCGACGTCGATGCCGCGCCAGGCGGCCCGGCGGGCGAGGATCACCCCGTTGCCGCCGTCCCCGTAGGTACCGAGGAGGTCGGGGTAGACCACCGCTATGGTCAGCCGGCGGCCGCGCACGCTCACAGCGCCCGACGCAGGTCGGCGAAGGCGGTGTAGTTGCCGAGGAACTCGATCGGCGCGCCGTCGGGCGAATGGGTGGCGGCGTGGTCGATTGCGGACACCGGGCCGTCGACGACCGCGTGCTCCACACCGCCGTAGCGGAGGCGCACCGCCAGGTCGAGCCGCCGCTCCCCCGTCGCCACCACGGTGCGGCCCACCAGCCGCTCGAAGGGGACGTCCCACAGCCACGACGTGTCGAAGCCGTCGGCGGTCCGGGCATTGACCGACAGCACCACCTGGTCGTCCGGGTCAGCCGTCTCGTCGAGCAGGTCGAAGATGGCGGTCCACCCGGCCGGATTCTTGGCCAGGAGGAGGCGCACCGGGTGCCCGGCACGGGCCACGGTGGAGAACCGGCCGGCGACCTCGGTCACCCCGTCGAGGCGCCCCAGTGCGGTGCCGACGTCCCCCTCGCCCACTGCGCCGAGCATCGGTGCCGCAGCCATCGCGGCCATACCGGCGTTCGCCCGGTTGAAGGCTCCGGGCAGGCCGATGCGAATCGGATGGTGCGTGCCGTCGGCAAGCACCAGCTCGTCGTCTGCCACCTCGGCCGCCACCTCGGGCCGGGCGAAGTCGCACCGGTCGCAGGCCCAGCGGCCGTCGTCGGCGAAGTCGATGCGCCCGCCGCACGAGGGGCACCCCACGGCATCGTCGTGCCACACCTGCCCGGCACCGACCCACGTCACTTCCGGGGCCGTGCCCGCCGCCCAGGCCACCATCGGGTCGTCGGCATTGGCCACCACGATCGTGCCGGCGTGGCCCTCCTCCGGCGCCGTCAGCCCGGCCAACGCTGCCCGCCACCGGTCGACGAGCATCCGCACCTCGCTGATGCGGTCGAGCTGGTCGCGTGACAGGTTGAGCAGCACCACCACCTCGGGAGCCGACTCGACGATGCACCGGCCGAGGTAGCCCTCGTCGACCTCGAGTACCGCGACGCCGGCATGCGGAGCGCCGACGAGGGCGGCCACGTGACCGGCCGGCATGTTGGCGCCGGTGTCGTTGCTCACCACGTCGGCGACGCCGCCGGACAGTGCGGCGGCCAGCAGGCGGGTGGTGGTGGTCTTGCCGTTGGTGCCCGTCACCAGGGCGACGCGTCGCCCGGCTGCGAGCGTCGCCAGCAGGCCCGGGTCCACGAGGAGTCCGGCACGACCCCCGGCCACGGTCCCGCTGCCCCGACCGAGGGCCCGGGACAGCCGGTTGACGCCCGAGACGGCGGCGGACGCCACGGCGGCCCGCGTCGTACGCGGGCGGGCGGCGGAGGGGCTGACCCGGACCGTCACGCGGAGGGGCGCGTGGCGGCCAGTTCCTCGTCGGTGGGGACGTGCGGCTGGCGTGCCTCGTCGGGCAGCAGGTCGGCGACGGCGTCCAGGAGCGTGCGCGTATCGGCCACCGCGTCGGTCAGGCCGAGGTCGACCGGTGGTCCGACGGTGACCGTCACCCGCGGCGGGTGCTGCAGGCTCGTGACGTTCGGCACCTTGGAGGAGCGGGGCCACACCTTCTCGGTGCCCCACAGGCCGATCGGGACGACCGGTGAGCCGGTGTCGGCCGCCAGGCGGGCCGCCCCGGTCTTGCCATGGAGGACAGGGTCGAAGAAGGCATCGCCACGGGGAATGGTCCCCTGGGGAAGGACGATCACGGCCTCACCCGCATGGAGGGCCGCTGTGGCCCTGCGCATGGGGTCACCCGAGCCGCTCCCCCGGTCCACCGGGATCCCGCCGAGCGCACGGGAGATCTGACCGACCACCGGCGCGTCGAACAGCTCCTGCTTGCCCATGAAGCGGACGGGACGGCCGAGGCGGGCGGCCACGATGGCCAGAGCTGCGACGTCGAAGTAGCTGCGGTGGTTGGACACCAGGATCACCGGCCCGTCGTGGGGCACGTGCTCGACACCGTTGACCGTGAACCGGGCGTACGGGAACGACTCCGGCCGGACGAACGGACGCAGCAGGTAATAGGGCTCGAGGCCGATGACCGAGGGGACGCCCGGCGGGCGGTCCCAGTGCTCGAGCGGCCAGCGTCTGGCCAATGCCACCGCGGTCAGTCGGGGGTCGGCGTTGAGTGGGTGGGGGTGACCGACGGCGCCGAGCAGCGGCACGTCGAAGAAGCTGTCGGAGTAGACATGGCACTCGGCGAGGTCGATGCCCCGAACAGCCGCCCAGTCGCGGGCGGCGTCGCGCTTGTTCGTGCCCCAGATGAACCGGCCCACCAGCCGTCCCGTGTAGTGCCCGTCGATCTCCTGGTACCGGGTGGCGAGCACGTCGTCGAACCCGAGCGCGTTGGCCAGCGGGTCGACCAGGTCGTGGGGCGAGGTCGTGGCCAGTACGAGCAGGCGGCCGTCGGCCCGGTGGGCGGCCAGCTCCTCCAGCGCCCAGGGCTGCACCAGGTCGATGAGGTCCTCGACGACGGCCGCGCCGGCCGTCCGCACTCCGGCGGCCGGGCGTCCCTTCATCATCCGGGCCGCCGCCCGGGCCAGGCCCATGAAGGGGACCGTCTCGCCGAAGGAGTTGTAGAAGCCGTAGAGGTAGCGGTCGCCCGGCAGCTTGCGGCCGGCCGCCAGGACCCCGGCTGCGACCATCGCCTCCTGGAACACCGGGCCGGACGCCGACCGGATCAGTGTGCGATCGAGGTCGACGAAGACGGCACCGGTGGCGTCGGACATGCCCTCAACCTACCGCCGGGCAGCGGCCGACGGGGGCTGGCACCGAGCGCACCACCGACCGCCTCGTGACGGGGAGTCTTCGGAACGACCGACGATACCTCCCACCAGGCAAAACGGCCCCTGGACGCGGCAAAGGGACCACCGGGGGGGGAGAGGTGGTCCCTTCGCACTGACTCAACGAGGAAAGGAGGGGGATTCCTATGTCCTGTGGTCGTGGAGTCACTGTATAACGGCCGCGAGCAATCAGTCAACCAGTTTGTCTAGATAGCTGGTATCTTTATTGACGATGGAACTACGACACCTCCAGGCACTCACCGCCATCAGCGACCACGGTACGTTCTCGGCCGCCGCCGAGCACCTCGGCACGGTCCAGTCCAACATCTCGGCCCACGTGGCACGCCTCGAGAAGGAGCTCGGGACCCCGCTGATCGACCGGGCCGACGGGCGGCTCACCGCCGAGGGGACCGTCGTGGTGGCGAGGGCACGACGCATCCTGTCCGAGCTCGACGCCCTCATGTCCGACGTGGCCGCCTGCAAGGACGAGGTGACCGGCACGGTCCGGGTGGGGATGATCGGCACCACCGCCCGCTGGCTGGTCCCCCGTCTCATGGACGCCGTGGCCCAGCGCCACCCGCAACTCCGCCTCGTCATCGTCGAGGGCACGACCACCGGCCTCGAGCCCCAGCTCGCCAACGGGCAGCTCGACCTCGCCATCCTCAACCTCCCGGTCAGCGGCAAGGACCTCGTCACCCGCCTCCTGTTCGAGGAGGACCTGATGCTGGTCGTGCCGGAGGGACATCCCATCGCCGCCAGGGAGCAGCCCCTGCAGCTCGAGGACCTGGCCGAACTCGAGCTCCTGCTACCGCTCCCGGGCACGGCGTTCCGAGACGAGCTCGACAGCGTCACGCGGCCGCTCGGCATCACACTCCTGCCCGCCGCCGAAATCGACGGTCTCCGACTGATCGCCTCGCTGACCTTCGAGGGCTACGGGCCGGCAATCCTGCCGGCCACCGCCATCCCCGGTTGGCTGCGGGAGCGGTTCCGACCCGTCCAGGTCGTCGGTCTGCCACGCCGCCGGGTCGGTGTGGCCCAACGCAGCCGCGGCCTGCCGGCGGCACCCACCCGCGCCCTGCTCGAGCTGCTCCGTTCGACGGTCGCCCAGCCGGAGGGCCGGCCGCAGGGAGTGCACGTCCCGGTCTGACCCGACCCCCGGCCGGAGGCACCACCCACCTGTTCAGTTGGCAGCCGGGTCCGAGGGGTACCCGGACACCAGTGCGAGCGCGCCACCCTGGCGCCGCAGGACCCGCCGCCACAGGCCCTCGGGATCTGCGGACACCGGGTCCCGGGCCTCGGCGGACACCACGTACCACGAGCCCTCCTCGAGTTCGTCCTCGAGCTGACCCGTCTCCCAGCCCGCATAGCCCGAGAAGAGGCGAGCGCCCACGATGGAGCCGGCCACGGGCGCCGGATCGGTCCCGAGGTCCACGGTGCCCACCGGCCGGTCGTCGTCGACCAGCAGCCGCCAGCCGGCCGGGCAGCCCGGCGATCCCTCAGCGGCGACGTCCCGACCTGCCAGCCTCACCAGGCCGATCAGCGAGTTGCGGGACACGGGGCCACCGGTGAAGAGCTCCGCCGGGGCCGTGGCCAGATCGTGCCACTGCGGCAGGAGCTGGTCGACGGCCACCCCACCGGGCCGGTCGATCACCACCCCCATGGCACCGTGCAGTCCATGGTCCAACACCAGGATCACCCGACGCCGGAAGTTCGGGTCCTCGACTGCCGGTGTGGCGATGAGCAGGCGGCCGACCAGGGTGGGCGGCTCCGGATCGCCCCCGAAGGGGTCGAACTCACTGAAGGGCTCGATCGGCACGCCCAGATGATGGCCCATCAGGGGCCGGAAGGGCACGCCGGACAACGCAGCCGGAGGGGCGCGCACCTGTCCGGCGCCCCGATGAATGGCGCGTCGGGCGCCCGTCGGTGAGGCTGTGGCCATGGCCCTCGTCACCGTCACCACGCCCGCACCGAACGTACGCACGATCACGCTCGACAACCCGGCCCGCCTGAACTCGATGTCGTTCGCGCTGGTTGCCGACCTCTACGCCGCCATCGCCGAGGTGGCGGCCGACAACGACTGCCGCGCCGTGGTCCTGACCGGAGCCGGTCGGGCGTTCTGCTCCGGCCTGGAGCTCGAGCACGCCGGCCTCCCACCCGGCGCCGAGGACCTCGGTCGCCACCGGATGGGGCTCCGGGCGATGGAGTACATGGGCGGCATCGTGCCCGCCCTCCGCGACATGCCCCAGCCGGTCATCGCCGCCATCAAGGGTCCCGCCTACGGGGGTGGGATGTGCCTCAGCCTGGGAGCGGACGTCCGCCTGGCCGGGAGGTCGGCCGTCTTCTGCGGGGCGGGCATCACCAACGGCCTGACCGGATGCGAACTCGGGGTGAGTTGGCTGCTCCCCCGCGCCGTCGGGACGTCACGGTCCAACGAGATCATCCTGACCGGCCGCAAGGTCGACGCCGAGGAGGCCGAGCGGATCGGGCTCGTGTCCCAGTTGCTGGACGACGACCAGGTGCTCGACCGGGCCGTCGAGATGGCGGTGCACCTCTGCACCCTGAGCCCGCTCGGCTTGACCCTGACCAAGGACACGCTGTGGGGCTCCCTCGAAGTCGGGAGCCTCCAGACCGCCGTCGACCTGGAGAACCGGACCCAGCTGTTGGCCGGCTTCACCGGGAACCTCAACGAGGCCGCCGCCGCCTTCAAGGAGAAGCGGCGCCCCGTCTACACGGAGTAGTCCGGTGGCCAAGGCACGACGGGGCAGGAAGCCATTGCCGCGCCGCGACACGTCGAGCGGTGGCGGAGGCGGGCGCGAGCACTGGCGGGCCGACGGCCAGCCCAAGACCCGCTACCCGTCGTCCGGCGACGCCAACCGCTACGCATTGCAGGCCCTCCTTGAGGACGGGGTGCAACTCGACCCGTACGTCTGCGGGATCTGTGGCGACTGGCACCTGGGAAACCGCCGGGGCTGAGGGGCCACATCGGCCGACCGACCCGGCGCTAGTCGGCTCGGTCACACTATACCGTCCGGACGGTATAGTTCATGCGTGACCGCCACGACCGCCGCACCTTCCGCGCCCACCGACAAGCCCTCGGGCCGCGCCCACCGGGACGGCGCCGCCACCAAGCGACGCATCCTCGACGCGGCCGAGCAGGTCGTCCTGCGCGACGGGGTGGGTCATCTGACTCTGGAGGCCGCCGCCCACCAGGCCGGCCTGTCCAAGGGTGGCGTGCTGTACCACTTCCCGACCCGCGACGCCCTGGTGGCCGCCATGGTGGCGCGCATCATCGAGCAGTTCGAGGAGGACATCGCCGCCTACCTGCCGGCTCCGGACGCACCTGGGCACGGGATGCCCGGCGCGTTCACCCGGGCCTACGTACGGGCCACCATGGAGCCGATCTCCGAGGGCGAGGAGCGTCTCGGCGCCGCCTTGCTCGCCGCAGCAGCCGCCGAGCCGGCGCTGCTCGTTCCGCTGCAGCGGGCTGCCGACGGCTGGCAGGCGCGCCTCGTCGACGACGGGCTCGACCCCGCCACGGCCACCGTCGTCCGATTGGCTTGTGATGGCCTGTGGCTCTGCGACCTGTTCGGCCTGGCCTCCCCTCAGGGGGACCTTCGAGCCCGGGTGGCCGCCTCGCTCGAACAGATGATCGGGGAACCGTCATGATCCGCCGCGGCCCCGCGGGCGCCATCGCGCCCATGCCCGACACGTCGGTGCGGCTCATCCGCATCCTGGCCGTCACCGTCTTCCTCGAGTGGCTGGGTGCGACCGCCATCGTGCCGATGCTGCCGGTCTACATCCGTCAGCTCGGCGGGACGGACGGGTTGGCCGGCCTTGTCATGGCCTCGTTCTTCGCCGCCGGTGTGCTCTTCCAGTACCCGGTGGGCCGTCTGTCCGACCGGCTCGGTCGCAAACCCGTGCTCGTCGGCGGGCTCATCGTGTACTCGCTCGCCAGCTTCGCCTTCCTGCTCCACATCGCCCCGGCGATGGCAATCCTGCTGCGCGGCCTCCAGGGCCTGGGCGCCGGTGCCTCGGCCGTCGCCGCGCTGGCCATGGTCTCGGGCGCGGTGGCCGTCGAGCGCAGAGGACGCGCCTTCGCCTCCATCTACGGCGCCCAGATCTCGGGCATGGCCGTCGGCCCGCTCATCGGCGCCATCGTCGGGGTCCACAACATGTGGGCCATGTTCCTCGGCTCCGGCATCGTCTGCCTCGTCGCGTGCGTGCCCGCGCTGCGCATCGTCGAGCCGCCCGAGGAGGCGGCGCGGCGGCGCGATCGCACCGCGGCCGACGGGTCGATCACTCCCCTGGCCCGCGTGCGGTGGAACCGCTCGATGGCCGGCGCCATGGTGGCTGCCGCCGCCCTCGGCCTCACCACCGGGATCTACGACATCTGCTGGACCCTGCTCATGGTGTCCCGTGGCGCCGCCGGCTGGGAGATCGGCGTGTCGTGGACGCTCTTTGCCGTGCCCTTCGTGGTGGCTGCCCGGCCGAGCGGCTGGCTGGCGGACCACATGGACCGCCGCTACCTGGTCCTCGGGGGCGTCGGCCTCGCCATGGTCTTCTGCGCCGCCTATCCGTTCATCCCGTTGGTCCCGCTCCTGATGGTGTTGGGCGGCACCGAGGCCCTCGGGTTCGCCGCCGCCATGCCCTCACTGCAGTCGCTGCTCACCCAGGGGTCCGGGCCGTCGGAGGTCGGGCGCATCCAGGGCATGTACGGCACCACCCAGACCGCGTGCACCGCCGTCTCGGCCGCACTGGCCGGTGCGGCGTTCGCCTACGCCCGCTGGCTGCCGTTCCTGTCGGCCTCGGTGTTCACCGCGGTGGCGCTCACCGTCACCGCCATCGTGTGGCGCACGGTCCCCGGCCACGTCCACCCCACCTTCGAACGGATCGAGGTCGATGCCGCCGACGGGGGCGACAGGGCTGCCGGGTCGACGGCGCAGGAGACCGGGTCCCCTGCCGGGGCTCAGGCGGCGGTCGGGGTCAGCTCCGAGGTGCAGTAGGCGCACTTCGTGGCCTTGTCCGCGACCTTGGACAGGCACTCGGGGCAATCGCGTACGGGCTCCTCGTTCGGGAGACGGCCGAGCCGGGCCATCAGCGAGTTGACCGGCTTGATCACGAGGAAGAAGATCACCGCGGCCACGATCACGAAGTTGAGCAGCGCGTCGAGCACGTTGCCGTAGAGGATCTTGGACCCGTTGATCGTGAAGTACAGGGAGCCGAACTGCGTGGAGCCGCCGAAGATGGCCTTGATCAGGGGTGTGATCAGATTGGAGGTGATCGACGTCACGACGGCGGTGAAGGCGACGCCGATGACGACGGCGACCGCCAGGTCGAGCAGGTTGCCCCGCAGCAGGAACTCCTTGAACTCCTTGATCATGGTCGATCTCCTCGCACAGGTCGGGGCCGCGACGCGGCAGGGATGTCGAATCTAGGTCCGGTCGCCGACCCGGTCCACCCCTGCGTCGCGGGTCGGCCCGGTACCGATCAGCCGAGGCCGGGGTGGACGGCTGCCTCCCACCGTCCGGTCGCCTCCACCTGGCACACGATCGTCGCCGCCCGCAGTAGCCAGTCAATGACGGCGCCGTTGTCGGCGTCCGCCGGGACCTCGGCAACCATGCCCCGGCGGGGATGGTCCTGGGTGACCCGCCACCCCTCGGGCACGGGCAGCCCGAGGTCACGCAACCGCGACGCCACCCGCGGGCCGGAGGCGTGCTGCAGGCCCACCGTCGTCGGTCGGTCGGGCCGCCCCTGTTGGTGCCTGCCCGGCATCCACGTCACCACCGGGACCTTGTGGGTCGAGCCACCGAGGAAGGCGAACGGGCCGGGCTCCGGCGGGCGACGCTCGTCGTCGATGACCGGCTCGAGGTTGATCCATCCGGTGCCGCCGGCCTGCACCATGGCCATCTGGGCCAACAGATCGGGGTCGTCATGGGCGACGAAGCCGAACACCGTCGGCCGGGTGCGGCTCATGTCTGGAGATCGCCCACTGCCGCGGCCAGCGCCTCGAGCTCGGCGCGCCACGAGTCGCCCGGCAGGAGCGGCCGGACCACGAACTTGGAGAAGCCGACCTCGAGGAACGCCTCGAGGAACCGCCGAAGGTCGTCGAGGCCGGCAGGGACCACGGTGGCCGGGTCCACCCCCTTGCGGGCCCGACCCAGGGCGGCCGACAGCTTCGGGTCGAGCGGCCCGGGCGCGTAGGCCAGCGAGACGCCGAAGTGCTCACGGCTGATCTCCCGACCGGCGGCGGAGGCGGCTGCATCGATGGCGTCGCGTCCGGCCACCACCTCAGCGGGCGTGCACGACGACGGCAGCCAGCCGTCGGCGAACCGTCCGCACCGCTCGAGGGCGGCGGGCACCATGCCGCCCGTCCAGAACTCGAGCGGCTGCTGGACCGGGAGGGGTGCCAGCGTGACCTGCTCGAACGATCCCACCGGGCCGTCGTGGTCGACAGCCTCCCCCGCCCACAACCGGCGGAGCAACGGGAAGGCCTCCTCCATACGCGGCCCCTTCTCCTTGCCGGGAACACCGATCGCACCGGACTCGGGGGGCTGGGCCAGGCCCGGCACGAACGTCACCAGCAGGCGACCGGCCGACAGTCGGTCGAGGGTGGCGAGTTGCTTGGCCACGCGGACCACGTTGCGACCGGGCAGCAGCATGGTGGTGCCGAGCTTGAGTCGCGGGTTGTGGGCGGCAGCGAAGGCCAGCGCAGCCAGCGGGTCGAGCGTGGGCGCGCTCAGCACCTCCGGGAGCCACAACGAGTCGAAGCCGAGCTCGTCGAGGTCGTCGACCAGCGACGCGAGACTGCCCGGGTCGCCGTCGAGGGGTCCGGCGCCGACCCCGATCCGGACCTTCACCCGGACCCCAGGAGCGGACCGTCGAACCGGTCCACGGTCGTGAAGCCGTCGACCGGGCCCCGACGGAGCCGAGTGGGCTGGTGGACCGGGTGACCGAGGGCCAGCACGCCGGCCACCACGTGGGTGTCGGGAACCCCGAGCAGCTCCAGCACCGCCGCCTCGTCGCGTACGATCATCGTCGTCATGACCCCGGCCAGTCCCTCGTCCCGGGCGGCCAGGAGGATGCTCCAGGCGAACGGGTAGATCGAGGCCCCGCCCACCAGGGTGTAGTGGTCGAGGTCGCGGTCGACCGTGGCCAGGCGCTCCAGGTCGGCCAGCAGTACCAGCAGGACCGGCACCTCGTCGAGGTGCTCGGCGAACCCGCCCGGACCGTCCGCTGCGGCGGCCGCCACCTCGTCGGCGCCCTCGACGGCCCGGCGCTCCAGGTCGCGGTCGGTGACAGCGGCCCAGGGCGTGAGCCCGGCCGACACCTGGGCGAGGTACTCGTACCAGCCCGGCAGGTAGAGGTCCCGCAGGGTACGGCGCACGACGGGGTCCTGCACCACCACCACCCGCCAGGCCTGCCGGTTGCCCCCGTTGGGCGCGAACCGGGCGCTGTCCAGGAGCTGGCGGACCGTGCCCTCGTCCACCGGCTCGTCGGTGAACTCCCGCACCGCCCCGGTGGTGCGCAGCGCCTCGGTCAGCTCCATGGCGCGTCGCCCGCTAGAGCTGCTCGAGGACCGCGTCCGCCGCGCTGACGGTCAGCCCGCCGCCCGGCTCGACGAAGAGGCCGGTCACCACGCCGTCCTCCAGCACCATGGCGTAGCGCTGAGAGCGCGTGCCGAGGCCGAAGCCGCTGCCGTCCATCTCCAGGCCGACGGCCGAGGTGAACTCGCCGTTGCCGTCGGCCAACAGCACGACGGTGTCGCCCACGTTCTGCGACTCGCCCCAGGCGGCCATGACGAACGGGTCGTTGACCGAGATGCAGGCCACGGTGTCGACACCCTTGGCGGCCAACTCGTCATGGCGGATCACGAAACTCGGGAGGTGGTAGTCCGAGCAGGTCGGGGTGAACGCCCCGGGCACCGCGAACAGGACGACCTTGCCGGAGCCCAGGACGTCGCGGGTCTGCACGTGCGTGGGTGACCCACCGCTGTTCGTCATGACCTGGATGTCCGGGATGGTGTCGCCGACGACAATGCTCATCTTCACTCTCCTCAGGATGGAACCCCGCTCAGCGGGAGTGCACGGAGGGCCCACCGCTCGGGTGGCCTTCCGTGCAGCATACGGTTCGGAGCCGGCCGCCGATCACCGGACGGCTCGGACACCACTCGGGCGCGATCACCACGGGATCGGAGGTTCGCCCTCCGCCTCGGTCCCCGGCGGCCCCCCGTCGGGTTCACCGGGCCCGGACCATATGAGGACCGCGGCGCCCACGGCGAAGGCCGCCGCTGATCCGGCAAACAGGCCGAGCTCGGCAGCGGCAACCAACCGGGGCCGATCGACGAAGGCCAGCTCGGCGATGAGTAGCGGAACGGTGAAGCCGATGCCGGCCACCGCCGCGCCTCCCACGAGGTGGCGCCAGCGGATGGTGGCGGGAAGGCGTCCGAGGCCGAGCCGCACCACCACGAGGCAGGCCACGGTGATGCCTCCGAGCTTGCCGAGCACCCTGGCCAGCCCCACCCCGGCGAAGACCGCGGCGGAACCGGGGCCGGCCAACATCCCGGTGTGGAAGGTGATCCCGGCGTTGGCCACGGCGAAGACCGGCAACACGGCGAACGCCGACCAGGGGCCGACGCGGCGCTCGAGGCGCTCCGCCGGCTCCCGCCCGGACGCATCACGGCGGGCCGGAACGAGCAGCCCGGCGACGACGCCGGCCAGCGCCGGTTCCACCCCGCCGGCGGCCAACAGCGCCCACAGCACCACACCGCCGATCAGGACCACACCGGTGGTGAGCCGGACCGTCCGGCGCAGCACCACGAGGGCCACGGCCACCACGGCGGCGCCGACGAGTGCCGGCACCGAGGTCCGTTGCGAGTAGAAGACGGCGAGCACCACGACGGACCCGATGTCGTCAGTCACCGCCAGCGTGAGCAGGAAGACCCGCAGCCCGGGTGGGACCCGGCGGCCGAGGAGCGCCAGCGCTCCGAGCGCGAAGGCGATGTCCGTCGCCATCGGGATACCCCAGCCAGGAGCACCGGGGCCGCCGTGATTGACGAACGCATAGACCAGGCCGGCACCGGCCATCCCGCCGAGTGCGCCGGCAACGGGCACCACGGCGGTGCGCGCATCGGCCAGGTCGCCGTGACGGCGCTCGCGCCCGATCTCGAGCCCGACCACGAGGAAGAACACGGCCATCAGCCCACTGTTGACCCAGTCGCGTACCGTCGTGAGGTCGGCGAACGCCCGACCACCGACGCGGGTCGCGTGCATCCAGGTGCTGTCGTAGGTGGAGGCCCATGGGCCGTTGGCCCACACCAGGGCGACACCGACGGCGGCGACGAGGACCCAGGCGGCGGCGACGTCGGAATGGAGGATCCGCTGCAGTCGCGGTCCGGTCGCCAACGCCCGTCAGGCCCCGCCGACGACGGAGAGCACCGACCCGGCGAAGCGGTCGATGGCATCGAGCTGATCGGCGCGCGTGTCGCCCGGGAGGGACACCGCCACCCAGTCCACGCCGACGGCGGCCAACTCCTCGATCGACGCCACCACCCGTCCCTCGTCGACGGGGCGGTCACCCATCGAGAGCCCCTCGGGGATGAAGCACACGGTCAGCGGTTCCGTCCGCCCCACGACCTCGGCATGGCTACGCGCGTAGTCGAGGGCGTCGGCCAGATCGGCGGCCGACCGCATGGGCGCCGTGCGCGTGCGGGACGCCGCACTCGCCGGAATGGGGAACGGGCACCAGCCGTCCGCCGACTCGACGGCCCGGCGGATGGCCCGCCGGCTGTTCCCGCCGATCCACAGCGATGGTCGTGGGCGCTGCAGCGGGCGCGGCAGCATGGTGTTGCCCGGGGCGCGGTAGGACGTGCCGTCGAAGGTGACACTTTCGCCGGACCAGGCAGCCTCCATGGCAACCAGTGCCTCGTCCATGCGGTCGTTGCGCTCGTCGAAGGGAACGCCGAGCGCCTCGAACTCGGGTTCCAGGTAGCCGGCGCCGAGTCCGATCACGGTGCGGCCCCCGCTCAGCACGTCGAGGGTGGCGATGCCCTTGGCGGCCAGGAACGGGTTCCGGTACGCCACGATGAAGAGGTTCGTGTGGAGCAGCACCGTCGACGTGGCCGCCGCGGCGAACGACAGCGCCACCAGGGGGTCGAGGGCGTGGTGGCCGCCGTGTGCGAGCCAGTCGTCCCCCGGGAACGGGTGGTCGGTGGTGTAGACGGCCCCGAACCCGGCGTCCTCGGCGGCGCGGGCCAGTTCGCCGATCGCCCCGGGTGCGAGGAACTCGGCACCCCGGTCGACGCGGTGGGTGGGCAGTCCGTAGGAGACGCGCACCGGCTCAGTCACCCGGCCCGACGAGCCCGGCCAGAAATGCCGGCATGCGGGAGGGCCGGCCCCGCCCGTCGACGGCTCCGTGGACCGTCACCGCGGTGGCACGGGCCTGACCGTCGACGGTCAGCAGGTAGCCGACCTGGAACGTGGTCCGGGTGAGGTCGTCGACCACCACGTGCACGGCCACCAGGTCGTCGAAGCGGAGAGGCTGCCGATGGCGGACGTAGAGCTCGAGCACGGCGAAGTCGATCCCGTCGTCGCCCGCACGGACGTCCTCATAGGGGAAGCCGGCATCGCGCAGCATGGCCGCCCGGGCCTCCTCGAGGTACGCCGGGTAGTTGCCGTGGTGGATGATGCCCATGGCGTCGGTTTCGGCGAAGCGGGTCCTCACCTGGTGGACGAACCGATAGGCCGTCGGGTCGAGGGACGGCTGCAACGAAAGGCGCACCGCGCCGACGCTACCGTCCCTCGGCGGCCGGCTGGGGCTGGTTCCACTCCACCCAGCCACTGCCCTGGCGCCCGTCCGCCGCGGTCAGCCGCACCTGCGCGCGGGGGAAGCGCGAGACACGGCCGTCGGTGGCGGTCAGGACGAGCGGTCCGAATGCGACGGGATCGATCGTGAGGTCGATCCCACCGGGTTCGATGCGGGCCCGTCCCGTCGTGGGGAAGCCGTCGGCATCGGTCACCTCGGTCACGTCGAGCCCGGTGACCGTCACCGGCTCGCCGGCGTGCTGCTGGACGTAGCCCAGGGCGAGCGAATGCCCCGGGATGCGGATGTCGGCCCCGTGCACCCGGGTCCCGTCCTCGAGCCGGCCGGCGAACCAGCACCATCCGAACGCCCACCAGTCGCGCACACCCCAGGAGTGGTCGCGCTGACCGTGCCCCGCGACCGCCAGCACCTCGTCCCCCACCGTGATCGTCCCGCCCACCAGGCACGGGATCTCGTAGCGGGTGGTGACGTCGTACTGGTAGGGCACGCCGTCCGTCGTCCAGGTCAGGTCGAGGCCCAACGACGTCGGCCTGCCCGGATCGTCGCGGTAGACGTCGGCCGCCTCGTCGAGGACCGTCGCAGGTGCCGTCCCGTGGACGCGCACCCGGTCGAGCGGCGCCTCCACGTCGGTGTCCATGGCGAAGCCGGCGCCGTGGAGCCCGAGGCCCATCTCCGGCACCGCGAGGTCGTAGGCCACGGATGCCACCACCGGTCGGTCCGGCCCGACCACCATTGCCGTCCACCAGGTCACCCCGAGGTTCGGGTACAGCCCGATCCTGACGTAGCCGGCGACACGGCCGTCGTGGGAGACGACGTCGAGGTAATGGGACTCGTTCCACAGAGCGTCGTCGGAGGGGACGTGGCGCTGCTCGTCTTCCGGGTCGACGGTATGGGGGTCGGTCTGGCTCATGGCTGCTCCTCGCTCGTCGGCACCGGTGGGTCGGAGGGTGGCACTGGCTCTGCCGGGCTCCGCCGTCCGGGTGGTCCCATGGGTCTAGCAGGCCCGTGCGCCGCCATGGCGTCCCATCACCGGGCCTGCACAACGTTGAGCCCGCCGCTCCGTATGCGCCACGGGGTCACCGACGGTCAGGCCACGAGTCAGGTCGGGGTGACGCGAACCCGGCGACCGTCGCCGATCACCCGGTAGTCACGGGGCCGAGGAACCCGTCCCGCCGTTGGACTGCGACGTCTGGCCCCCGGAGGCACCATGGTGGTGACCGCCCTTCCCACAGCCGGCACCCGTCGTCGTCGGGTCCGTCGTGGTGGTGGTGGCCGGGTCGGTCGACGTCGTCGTGGTGGTGGCCGGGTCGGTCGACGTCGTCGTGGTGGTGGTCGAGCCGGTCGAGCCGCCCTTGCAGCCTCCTCCACCCGCGCCCTGGTTGCCGCCACGGCTGGTGCCGCCCCCGGGCAGCGTGGTCGGCGGCGTGGTCGGCGTGCCGGTCGAGCCCGACCCGGTGTGGAGGACGACCGGTGTCGTCGGCGTGGCGTGTGTGGAACGTGGAGTGACGGACGCCACGGACGACGTGGTGGAGTGGCTCCTCACCGGTAGTGGCACGGTCAGTGCGCACGAGGACGAGCCGACCGTGCCAACTGCGGCGCCCGATGCCGCGCTGCCGCCGGTCGTGCAGCCGACATGGACGGTTCCCGCAGGGTGGAGGGCCGGTGCGCTCACGGCGTCCGACCCGACCGAGCCCGGCGCCGCGGGCGCCGCGGGCGTCGATGAAGGTGCGACGTCCACCCCGACGCTACCGAGTAGGCCGTCCACGGCGCGTCCGGCGGAGCCGGGCAGTACCGACGCGGCTGCCAGGCCGGTGGTGGCGATGAGCATGGTGGCCATTGTCGTCGCAGCGACGGCGGCGGGGCCCCGGCGCATCCGAAGACGCCGGCGCGGCGACGGCCATGACTCGACGGCCGCGCGGTACGCGGTGCGTGCGGCGAGCTCGCCACGCAGCTCGTGGTCCTGAGCGGGGCCGCCGGCTGCGGCGAGCAGGTCGGCCAGGCGGCCGTTCATCAGGTCGGGCAGAGCCACGACGTTGTCGTCGAGGGCGCTCCTCCGGTCCTCCGGGTCGATCATCGGGTCCTCACGCATGGAGCCGGTGCTCCTCGTCGGCGACGCTTCGGTCGGCCGCTACCCCGGCCAACCCACCGCCGGACGGCACTCTCACGTCCTCGATCTCGATCAGGTGCAGTTCGAGCCGGCGCAGGCCACGATGGCACAGGACACGGACGGATCCGGGCGATCGTTCCATGAGGGCAGCGACCCTCGCCACGTCCATGCCCGCCACGATGCGCAGCATCACGGCCTCGGCCTGGTCGGGGGGCAGCTCGCCGATGAGGGCGATGACCTCGTCGGTGGCGGAACGCTGGGCCGCCTCCTCCTCGACGTTGTTGACGGCAGGGAGCACGACGAGGCTCGAGTACTCGATGAGGTCGGGGCGACGTTCGCCGCTGCGGTACCAGTCGGTGAGCCGGTTCCGTGCCGTGGTGTAGATCCACCCGCGGAAGCCCTGCTCGTCACCCTCGAACGTCGGCAGGGCGCGCAGCACCCGCAACCAGATGTCGGCGGCAAGGTCCTCGGCGACCGGGGCCGCCTTGATGCGTAGGTAGCGCAGCAGGCCCGGATGGAACTCCCGCCACAGCCGGGCGAAGGCCTCCTCGTCACCAGCCTGTGCTGCGAGCATCGTCCCCCGGAAGTCCAACATCCGCGCCACCTGTCATCTCGAACTGCCCTCACCGGGCCGTTCCCCCGTCATGTTCTTACACCTGCGTTACCCGGGAGTCCAGGACATCGAACCGTCGGCCGTGCGGCGGTCGGCGACGGATTCCGTGGTGTAACGAATCAGCCGTCCCATTCGTTGTAGATTCACCTTTCCATTCGTTGTACCTGGTGCGTTCCTGGGTCCGGCGGGTCGCCGTCCGACCGGGATCCGGTGTCTCCGCCCGCCAGATCGCAGGATCGAGATGTGCGATCTCCCGCTGGCCGCGGGTCAGGCGCAGCCGACACGACGTCGTTCCGGGGGAACCACTGATTCAGCCAACTCCACCCAAGCGCACCCGGCCCCGGATGGCCTGCCTGCTGGGCGCAGTGGTGCTCCTCGTGCTCGTGGCGGTGGGTAACACGGCCTGCGGTCAGTCGGCCCCTCCCCCCGGTCCACCCGGCAATGTCCAGTTCCTTCCCGGCAACGGCCTGGCCGGCGTCGTCTGGCATGCTCCCGGCGGCACCGCCGGCGTGACCGGCTACCAGGTGACGGCCGCACCCGGCTCGCACACCTGCACGTCCGCGCACGCCCTCCACTGTCTCGTCAAGGGCCTGACCAACGGGACCGTCTACCACCTGTCCATCCGTTCGAACGGCCCGGGCGGGTCAAGCGAGGCTGTCACCGGCGCGGTCACGGCAGGCGCACCGTGGGCGCCCGGTGAGGTCGTCGGAACCCCTGGCGACTCGACCGTGACCGTCGGGTGGTTCGCCCCGCTCTCCCCCGCGTCGCCGATCACGTCGTACACCGTGGTCGCCGAACCCGGCCTCGCCACCTGCACGTCGACCGGACCCTCGTGCATCGTCACCGGGCTCACCAACGGCAGCAGCTACTCGTTCACCGTCACGGCGACCAATGCCTTCGGAGCCAGTGCCAATTCGGCGTCGAGTCCGTCTTACACGCCGTCGGTGCTGGCCGGCGGTTCGGCCGGCATCGTCTACCTCGGTCCGGTCAACGCCAACGAGGAGACGGCGACCGGCACCATCCTGCAGCGGGACGCGGGAATCAGCGTCGCCCTCCCCAACGGACGCGACCTCTGGATCTTCGGTGACACCTCGTCCTTCTCGGCCGACGCGTCACAATCCAGCGCATTCATCGCCGGGAGTACCGCTGCCAGGGGGAGGTACATCCCGGGCCAGTCCCCCACCGCGCTGCATGACATCGAGCCGGCCGGCTCCGGCATCGCCTCGTCGAACCGGGCTCCGGCCCAGTTCATCCCCACCCCGTCCGACACCTACCTGCCCGACGGGACAGGACGGGCGTGCACACCGGCCAACGGTGCCGTCTACACGGCCCGTTGGCCCACGGGGGCGGCACTGCTCGATGACCAGGCCCGCCTCATCGTCACCTACACCGACGTGTGCGTGACGTCGGCCACGAACTTCACGGTGGAGGGGTGGGGGTTCATGATCTACGCGTGGAAAGGGGGCAAGATCAAGACCGGACCGGTCGACGTGTTCCCGCCGGTGGCCTCCGGGGCGGCCCTGCCGGCGTCGCGCAGCTACCAGTCGCCCGTGGTCTCCAATGGCCAGGTGACGGTGTTCACGTCGGAGTGCACCCAGCTGTTCGTCGCCTGCACGGCAGGGACCGTCACGACCACGACCGTGGCGGACAACCTGATCGCACTGGCCACCCCGTCGTCATACGTCGGCCAGCCCGCGGTCACCGAAGCCCCCACCACGTGGACCCCCGTCCTCGTGACCATCGCCGCCTATCCGGGCGGACTCCGCCTCATCGAACAGACGTCGATCGGTGGGACGTTCGTGGTCTTCTCGTCGACGTCGCCCACCGGGCCGTGGCACCCGTTCGTCTCCGGCGTCCTACCCGGCTGCAGTACGACGCCCCGGGGGTTCTGTTACGCCTTCGTCGGCCATCCGGAGCTCGGTAGCGACACGAGCCTGATCATGTCCTACTTCAAGCCGGACTCGCCGGAGAATGCCAACGTCGGCCACGTCGACCTGGCCGCGGTACCGGTCCCGGCCGGCTGAGCCACGTCCGCCCCGGCAAACTCATCGAGCACCAACCCGGTCGACCGTCCGATGGACCTCAGTCGGGAAGCGTGTACGAGTTCTCGAATTCGTCCTGCAGCACGGTGGCGACCGTGGCCGTGGTGTCCACCACCAGCTCCTCGTCGAGGATGCGGGTCCGGTAGGTCCAGCCCTCGGGCATGTCCAGGCGCCCGCCGAGGTCGGCGAGCGACGCCTCCGTGATGGTCGGGTCGACCCCGATGCACAGCGCCTGCATCACGTACGCCTTCCCGTCGGGCCCCACCAGCTCGTAGACGGGCTTGCCGGCGTCGAAGAAGAAGACGGCGCCGCGGTCGACGTGCACCTCGGTGTAGGGACCCGGCGACGTCTCGTCGCCGAGGTCGATCACGGCCAGGCGACGCATCAGGATGCCGTTGAACTCGCGCAGGACCGGCTCCATGGCGTTGACCTTGGTGCCCATGCCGTCGAGCACCCAGTAGCGCGGGCCGTTGAGCTTGACGGCCACGGCCCCCATCGCCTCGGCGATTGCTTCCGCGTCAAGTCCGTCCCACAGGTCCTGGGGGCAGTCGTTGAGGAACTGGGTCCCGAACACCTCCGCCTCGATGCGACCGTCGCGAAGGAAGGCGGCGATGACCTCGCCATAGCGGACGCCGCGGACGTCCGAGATCAACCGGGGGGTGTCGGTGGTGGTCATCGAGCTGCCTTTCTGCCGTGGGGGCTGGACGACAAACTCTAGTCATACCGACTGACAGTTTGCTGATGGACCGGCGGGAGGACGTGCTGCGATCTCCTCGTACAATCGCTGCGCTACGGCGAGCGCTATGGGTAGGTGGGGCGCAATGTGGCCCAACCCGTCGGGCTGCCCCCAGCTCCAGCGCATCAAGGAAGGTCGCTCACGGTTGAGCAGGCAGAGTTGCTACTGGCTGCCGCCGTTGGCGAACGTCTCGAAGGTGCAATCGTGACCGGCCTCGTGCTCGGTCTTCGCCCCGGCGAGCTGTTGGGACTCACGTGGGCCGCAGTCGACTTCGAAGCGGGTCGCCTGTCCGTGCTCGCGGCCCTCACGCGCGAGCGTGGCGTCCTTGCCATTGGCAAACCCAAGACGCCGAAGTCCATCCGTACGCTGGATATGCCAAAGGTACTGTCGGTGGCGCTCAGATCCCAACGATCACGACAGTCCAGGGACGGATCGGTCGCTGGGCGGATGTGTACAGATCACGATCTTGTCTTTGCCAGCGAGGTCGGCACTCCCGTGGATCCGAGCAATTTCCGTCGAGTCTTCGGGCGGATCGCAGCGCGTGCAGGCCTCGGGCACTGGCATCCCCACGAGCTGCGGCACTCACCAGCGCAACAAGGACTTCGGTCCCTGTTCGGGTGGCATCCGGCGTGTGACGATGCTTTCTATGAAGCTGGTGCCGGATCGACGACGTCTGCCAAGGGTGACGGCCGTGCTCGTCCTGGCAGTCTGTGCCGCGTCGTGCAGCTCGTCGCCCACCAAGGCCCCACGGCGCACGACGACCACAAGTACCACGACGACCTCCGTGGCGCCGTCGACGACCACGGCGCCCAGCCCCACAGTGCCGGCCGGGTCTCCCGTGTCCAGCGGCTTCGAGCCGGGATCCGTCACGTTCGTCTCGGCGACCACTGGGTTCGTCATCGGCGTCGACTCGACGTGTGCGGCCGGGTCCTGCGTCGCCCTGGCCCGGACGAGCGACGCGGGCTCGACCTGGGTGTCCCTGCCGACGCCGCCCGCCGCATACGTGAACCGCTTCGGGACCAGCGCCACCGCGCCCGCCGTCAGCGAGGTCCGCTTCGCCGACGCCCTAGATGGGTGGATCTACGGCCCGTCCCTCTTCGCCACCCACGACGGCGGGGCCATCTGGCAGCAGCTCGACCTCGGGGGGTCGGTGGTGGCCCTCGAGACGTCGGGGGGCTTCGTCGACGCCGTGGTCTCGCCCTGCAGCACCCAGGAGACATGCAGCGGTTCCCTCCGGCTCGAGCAGGCTCCCGCCACGGGCGGGTCGTTCACGACGGTGCTCACCGGGCCGACCGTGCAAAGCACTAGCGAAGGAGTGTTGGCCCTGTCACTGCACGCCCCGGTGGGGTTCGTGAACCTGAGCGGCGTGGGCAGCCCGCAGTACGGCCTGTGGGCCACGAGGAGCCTGGCGAACTCGAGCGGGTGGAGCCCCTTCCCGGACCCCTGTGCCGGATCGGCCGAGGACTCCCTCGCTGCGTTCGTGGCCCCCGACGTCACCAGCCTCTACTCGCTCTGCGGCGGTGAGGGTGCGGCCGGGAGCGCGATGAAGGAGGTCGTCAAGACCCAGAGCGGCCACAGCACCGTGGTGGGGCAGCCCCCGCCCGGTGGCGACCCCGAGTCGCTGGCCGCCACCTCCTCGGGCACGCTGGTCGTCTCGGCCGCCTCGGGCGCCAGCGAACTATACCGGTCGGCCGACGGGGGGACTACCTGGAGCACGCTGACGTTCGACGACGGCGGCATCGGCTTCAAGGACCTCGGGTTCACCAGCTCGAGGCAGGGGGTGGTGGTCCACGGCCAGCCGGGCCCGCCAGGCGAGTACGCCAGCCAGCTGCTCATGACCTATGACGGCGGGGCGACCTGGCAGGCGGTGCCGATCGGCTGACGTCGCATGCTCGGGGCGCGTGCACGCCCCGGGTCGCTCCCGAGGTACCCACCCGGTGATGGTCACCAGTGCCACGGCGGCGTTGTCGGCGACGTCAGGGTCGGCCGAGAAGGCGCTGGCCCACCCTGCGCGGGCAGGCCAGCGAGGCCGAGGCGCCCGCGTCACGCGAGCCGGTCGGAGGTGACGTCGGGCTCGTCGAACTTGAAGTTCACTATGACCTCGCGTGGCCTTGAGATTCAGCGCGAGGTGCCCCCGTTCGCCAATGATGTTGTTGAGCATCCGTGAGGGTGACCCATTCCACCCTTTGATGGCAGCCACCAGGTCTCCGAGTGACCTACTCGCTACGGCTGCCATCCGACTGATGCGATCAACGAAGAGACCATGGAGTGCTTCGAGAACGTGGTCGGCTCGATGCCCATTCCAGACTCTGGAGACAGATGGGCAACTATTCCGGTCGGGCTGATGCACGTCTTGCCTGACTGCTTGATGCCCGTGGCGGGTCCGTTGAAGCACGTTGTTCTGAACCTGCGATCTCTTGGGACGAGACCGCTACCGACTTCCCCAGTACGACCTGATTCTCGATCGCGTTCAGAAGGCCGACCGTCGAGTTCGGGGAGCGCACGAACGTGAGCGCCGATTCGAACGTGACCTTGGTGCAGATGGTCGTGGATGTTGGTATTCAGAAGCACGTCCTCGACGGCGTCGGTTGCCATGCGGAGAATTCCGACCGACCCAGCCTCGGACGGCGGGTCACCTGACCGCACCAATTGCGGGTTCTGACCCACGTCCATAGGGAGTAGCGGAGCGTCTCGAGGCCCTGCCGGGGCGGTCAGCCAGGAGCCGATCGACCTCTCCCGCTTCGAGGGGGAGAGCGAATAGGAACCCCTGTCCGATGTCTACGTTCTCCCTCCGGAGTCGCAGAAGTTGATCGTTGTTCTCGATTCCCTCGGCAAGAGTCTTGAGCTCCAGTACCTTCCCCAGCTGGACCAGGAGGTGGACGATGGCGGCCGACTCTGGCGAATCGGACATCCCCGACACGAACGACTGATCGATCTTCAACACGTCGATCGGGAACTGCTGCAGGTAGGCAAGTGACGAAAAACCAGTGCCAAAGTCGTCGATCGCAATGCCGACACCGATCGCCTTGAGCAGCGTTAGACGCATGAGAGTCGCCCGGACGTCGTGCATCAGGGCGGACTCGGTGAGTTCCAGGATCAGCAGAGCGGGGTCGAAGCGACTCGCCACGACAGCACCGCGAACCTCCTCGATGATCTGCCCCCGTTCGAGCTGGACGGCCGAGACGTTGACGGACACCGTGATCGGGCTGCCATCGTTCTGCCATGCTGCTCCCTGCCGGCACGCAGTCTCGAGTGCCCACTGTCCGACGGGAACGATGAGGCCACTTGATTCGAGTGCGGGGACGAAGTCTTCGGGCAACACGATTCCGCGCTGCGGATGACGCCATCGCAGGAGCGCCTCGACGCCGATGAGGTCTCCGGTCACGAGATCGACTGTGGGCTGGTACAGCAGGAAGAACTGGTTGAATTCGAGGGCACGATGCAGATCGACCTCGAGGAGCCGGTGGTTGTTCACCGACTCCCCCATCGCGGGGCAGAAGACCACGGCACACTGCTTGCCGGCGGCCTTCGCCTGGTAGAGGGCGATGTCGGCGTCGCGCAACAGGTCCTCCGGTAGGGCCCTGTCGCCTTCGGCGATGCCGATGCTGGCGGTGACCTCCAGGGGCTCGTCGACCCCGGGAATCTCGAACGGGATGCTCAACACATCGAGGATCCGCTCCGCCAACACGGAGGGCCCGGCCAGGAGGGATCCGCCCTCCGCCAGTACGACGAACTCGTCCCCACCGAGGCGTCCGACCGTGTCCCCACCGCGCAGCGCACTCTCCAGCCTCGCCCCGACGCCGGCCAGCAGCTGGTCGCCTGCACCGTGGCCGAGCGTGTCGTTGATGTCCTTGAAGTTGTCGAGGTCGATGAACAACGCGGCCATCGGCGTCCGGTCGCGCCGGGAGCGCGCCATCATCTGGCCGGCCCGATCCAGGATCAGGGCCCGGTTGGGGAGCCCCGTGAGAGAATCGTGGAACGCCTGGTGCCGGAGGTCGTCGGTTCGCGCACGCACCAAGTCGAGGGCCCGGGAGCGACTGGTCCCCAATGCGTAGAGCAGAATCGCCAGGGACAGGCTGATCACGATGCCACCCAGCAGGACGGACAGCCCTACCGGGTTACCGGCCAATCCGGTCCCCGCCACGGTGAACACCCGGACACTCCATCCGTTGTGGAGAATGATCGTCATCTCCTGCGCCCCCGAGGGCGCAATTCCCGCCTTGAACATGGCATGCGTGGAGCCACTCTTGTAGTCGAAGGCGAGAGCGGTGTGCGGATGGCCCTTCAGGGCCTCAGTCAAAATGACGTTCGGGAGTACCTGCGTACCCACCCAGCCGACGAGCGCGTCCCGCCGGGCTTGGGCCGTCGTCGGCAGGACACCACCTTGGTAGATGGGCGTGCCCACCACCAGTTCGGCGCTCCGTCCCACTCCGCCCGGGACGTACGCGCCCTGACCAGAGTCCCTCGCCGTCATGAGTGCCGGGCCCAGGCCGGCGGCACACAGGTCGAGGCCGGCCGGGGTGGTCGCCTGCCCGTTGCCCGCCTGTGACACGGTTTCGAAGCAGTAGTACGGACGATTCCCCGACGGGACGACCTGAAAGGTGCCGTCTGCAGCCAGAGGGCCCACGGGATCGGCCTCCGCACGCGCCGCGAATGCAGCCAGCTGCGAGGCGGGGACCAGCACCACCTCGCCGATCCCCTGGAGTTCGGGATAGCGCTCGAACGCGCCGATAGCGCCCGTCCATTGGAGGAACTCGGACTGGGTGGCATCCGGGTTGCCGAGCACGAAGGCGCGGACGCCCACGACGAGGTCCTGTTCATGCTGAATAGCGAGATTCAGGGTCGAGGAGATCTCCGTCGCAGTCGTGACCTGGCTCTGCCTGGCGCTCCGCTCGCCGCCTCGGACGACGGCCCAGGCTCCGAGGAGCGATCCAACGGTTCCGGCGATGAGGAGCAGGAGCGCCGCGTACACCCAGATGTGCTTGAACAGGCCCATCGGCTTGCCTCCCATCCGCAATCCCGACGCCATACCGTGCCCGCTAGTCGGATCGGAAGTACCGGGACGCCGAAGGTACTTCGAGGGTCACGATACGGGAGCTGCCGGCGAGAAATGGGTCCATAGCTGTGGAATCGGCGCGTTCCGATCAGACCTTGAGCCCGGATCCTCGGCCTCGACACCTCTCCAGGAGTCGTCGAACCTGCGCAATCAGCTCGACAGCGACGAACTTACCTGGAGCGACAGCGAGAAGGACATGGGAGGGCACATTCGCCCCGCTATCCGTCGACGATGGAAGTGGACGGGTTCACGAAGCCCGGTCATGAGGTCGGATGATGACGTCTCCAGCAGATTCAGGAACGGCTGACGGGGACCCGATCACAACGGCAAGCACCCGCCACCGGATCACCCGCCAAGAGCCAGGAGACGGAGGCTGGTGGCAGGTACCATCGTCGGACGATGCTCGTTTCGACGGTGACGCCTGGCGAGCCACGGTGACCACCGGCGAGCGGATCCGGCGACTGGTGTTCGGCAGGGCCCTTTCATCGGACCAGGCGACTTCCGAGCAGATCACTCCGGTCGAAGGGCTCTCCGCCCTGTCCCTCGATGCACTGACTTCGGTGGCCTACGGCCCCGAGGCGATCCTGCTGGTGCTGGCCGGCGCCGGGGCAACGGCACTGCATCTCATGTTGCCGATCACGCTCGCCATCATCGGTCTCCTGGTGCTGCTCGTGATCTCCTACCGCCAGGTCATCGACGCTTACCCCCACGGTGGCGGGGCCTACGCCGTCAGCCGGGACAACTTCGGTGCGCGCGCCAGCAAGCTCGCAGGGGCCTCGTTGATCGTCGACTACACGCTGACCGTCGCTGTCTCCATCGCCGCCGGCGTGGGACAGTTCACCTCGGCGTTTCCCTCGACCACCAGGTACACGGTTCCGATGTGCCTTGGCATCCTCTTGGTCATCACCGTGCTCAATCTCCGCGGCCTCGGCGAGGGGGCCCGGATCTTTCTCCTGCCCACCATGGTCTTCATCGTGGGACTGCTCGCGATCATCGCCATCGGCATGATCCACCCGCTCGGTCTGAATACCCCCCGGACGGGAAGATCCCTGGTCCCCGCCCACGCGGTGGAGGCCGTCAGCGTGCTATTGGTGCTCAGGGCGTTCTCGGCTGGCTGCAGCGCACTGACCGGTGTCGAGGCGATCGCCAACGGCGTCCCGCTCTTCCGTGAGCCCCGCGTTATCCGGGCGAAGCGGACCGAGCTGCTGCTCGGCTCCATCCTGGGGGTGATGCTGCTCGGCTTGGCCCTCCTCACCGACAAGTTCCATGTGGAGCCCCGTACCGGGCAGACCGTACTGAGCCAGATCATGGTCTACGCGGTCGGCCGCCATTGGGCCTACTACATCGTGTCCCTCACCATCACGCTGGTACTCGCCCTGGCTGCCAACACATCCTTCGGCGGCCTCCCGGTCCTCACCAGTCTGTTGGCTCGCGACAACTACCTGCCGCACTTCTTCGGCCTGCGTGACAGCCGACAGGTCTTCGGCAACGGCGTCTGGGCTCTGGCCGTGTTCTCGGCGGCCCTTCTTGTCGCGGTCAGGGGGAACACCAACTCACTCATCCCCCTGTTCGCCATCGGGGTGTTCATCGGTTTCACCATGGCCCAGTCAGGCCTGGTGGTCCACTGGCGCCGGACCCGGGAACCAGGGTGGTCCCGCAAAGCGCTCATCAACGGGATCGGTGCGGCGGTGACCGCCGTTGCGACGCTCATCTTCCTGGTATCCAAGTTCGTGGAAGGGGCGTGGGTGGTCGTCGTCGCGATCCCCCTGCTGATCGTGCTGTTCAACCGCATCGAGTCCTACTACGCACGGGCGCGCCGGGAACTCGAGACCGGCGTGATTCCGGCACCTTTGGACCCGAAGCACACCGTCGTCGTCGTCCCTGTCAATTCTGTCTCCCGGTTGACCCAACACGCCCTGTCCGAAGCGGTGTCGCTCGGCGACAAGGTGATCGCCGTCATGGTCGTATTCGACGGCGTCGAGCCAGGTCGGCCACGCACCGAGATCGAGGAGCAGTGGGAGATCTGGAATCCCGGAGTTCCTCTTCGCCTCCTCCACACCAACTACGCCTCGATCGTCCGGCCAATCATGGGATTCGTCGACGAGTTGCGCACCGTGCCGGACCAGCAAGTCGTGGTGCTCATCCCGGTGGTGATCCCCGAGCGCATCCGTTATCGGCTCCTGCACAACCAGATCGACGTCGCGCTCACCTCGGCGCTGCATCGGCGCCCCGACGTGGTGGTCGCCCGCGTTCCCGTACCCGTGCGACCACCTGATCCGGATCCTGAGCCTGTCGACGGCACCGATCGCCCCGAAGAGGTCGGCGCGCCCTGACGCCAGATATCCTCAGGGCTGGAGAAGGCCAGGGATATGTGCCGGCAAGGGCGTCGCCCCCCCTACCGGCCATCAGCGACCGGAGTCACGGATTGCATTGTCTGGTCACGTCCGGGCCTTCGCACTTCAAAATCGCCTTGTTCTTCGCGGGGAGTGGGCTGCCGCGGTACTCCTCGGCCTGACGGCACTGCTCGTGGTCGCGTTCCGACTCATACTTCAGGGCCGCTTGCCTGAGCAGATCGGAAGGGACGGGGTTGGTTGGGGCCCAGAAGCGATCGAACAGCTGAAGGGCGACGTGGTGACAGCCAAGGAGTCGGTGGCCAGTCTTCAGCTGCAGATTGACGCGCTAGAGGCGATCGTCCGCGCAAACTAGTAGAATTGGTTTCAAGATGACGAAAGACGAGCAGGTGTCGTTCCAAGAGATGACGGACCGCGTTGCGTCTGCATTGGAGCAGGCGCGCTCTAGCGGCCATCTGGACGATGAGCAGGTCAGCAAGCTGTTTGACGATATCGCGACCAGCCGTGCTCGTGTCCACGCGTCGATTGAGAAGCTTGATGCAAGCGTCGAGCGACTTGATGAACTGGCCAAACTCGCAGCCGCATCCGTGTCGGCCCGGTAGAAGGTGTCCCCCCGTGACGCCTTCCCCGGCTACGACGACCCGGTCAACATCGAGGGCGACCCCGACGACGTACTGAAGCTCCTCATGACTGACGAGGCCGATCCAGGAGCAGACGACGTGGTCGAGCCAGTCCTGGACGACTGAGCCAGACTTCGGCTCGCCGAAAAGATTCCGTAAACAAGCATTGACGGAGTTGGCTGCCCATGGCAGGTTGCCGCAGCCGGACCCGTCGAGCAGAAGGTCCCGCCACCCGATGTTCCGGGTCCGGCATCCTTTTGGATTCAGCACTCATCTGCACTCGGCCAGACGATCTCGGGGTAGCCGCCTTCAACTGCGTCGACCGTGAAGTGGCGGATCGTTGGTTGCACCAGAGAGTCGGTGAGCACCTCAATGGTCACGTCTTGGACACCTGACGTGTTCAGGCAGGGTGCCTTCAGGACGGCGTAGTGGGATTCTCCCGGCCCGAGGCGCAGGTCAGTCAGCTCCTTGTCGGCTATCTCCCACCACAAGGTGACATTTCCAGGGAGGGGCGACGTCATGAAGACGCGGCAGCGCTCAGCAGGCCCATCTCCCGTAGTTGTACTCCTGAACTTCTTCCCGTGGTGAGGCGCGGGCGGTGGTGGCTTCGGTCCGGTCGGGTGTCACGCTCACTGATCGGGGGCACCCTTGATAGATGACGCCATCGGTTCGCTTCGATTGCTCGCTCCGAAGTTGCAATGACCTGTCAAGATCATCCGATGGCGAACAGCGGGAGCGATGGCACGCTCAGCAGGCGGGTGCTTCTGGTGCGGGGGGTGGTGGCCACCTCAGCAGTCGTGCTGGCTGCTTGTGGTGGTAGCTCGGGTTCATCTGGGACGGTCAGCACATCACCGAAGTCTGGGACCTTCGACGACACGTCATTCGATCTGATCATCAATCCAAACCGCGCCGTTCTCGTATCGGGCACCGTCGGCGGCAAGCCAGCCGCAGCCACTGGTTCTCTGTACGCGAGCGGCACAGCAACGGTCAAGGGAGTGGTCGCTGGCTTGGGCTTGCTCGCACGGCTCACTCAGCGGGACCAATCTCCAACTTCCGGTGGATATCAGACGACGACACACCTTGATGCTTCCGTGGGTCAGGCGCCTACCGCGCTCGAAGGATTGTTCACGTTGGATTCCAGCTACGTCTTCAAGAGCGGCGTCATCAGTGGGTCGAACCAGGGGCTGGAGGTCCACGTGAACGCGATGCCGCTCCCCGGATCCGGCACCGGGAGCAGCGCCACCATCAGCGGAGCCTTCGGTTCAACGCCACTTGCACTGTCAGCCGACATACCCTCGGGTGGTCCGGGCAGCGTGGTCGGCAAGGTGGATGCCCGCAAGGTCCGGTTCGACGTGACCAACGGGCCTAAGACCACGAGCGAGAACTTCCGGAACCTCCGGGTGACCGGGAACTACAGCGGTCCGGCCGACCTGTTTGCTCTGATCATTGGTGGGATCACCTACTTCGGCGCCTGACCGTCCCTCTGCGCAAGGGCTCGCCAGTTGGCGCTCGGTGCGGTGGCGCCCCCTTCCCGGCGTTCGGTGGCACCCCGTGGCCGGTGTTGCACCACCGGCTTCACTCTCGTCCTCGATTGATCTGCTCCAATGGGGCCGTGAGACGGTGGCGATGGTCGGCGGGAGCCTTGTCATTTCCCATGGTGGTTGCTGCGGGATGTTCGACAACTCCGCCGGCTGCAGCGGTCCACCCCGTGCCACAAGTTGCGACCGCTACAGCTTGCGAGGCCGCGACACAGGGAGATACTTCAGTTCAGCCCGTGCAGATCGTGGTCAAGCTGAAGGCAGATGAGGTCGCTGCAGGCAACCGCTACCTCACAATCTTCGGCAACCACAATGCCTCGTGTATGCCAAGTGGATCTGGAACGACCGACACCCAGTCGTTTACCTTCGCCCCCAACATCACCGCCGCAAGGGCATCAGAGGTCGCCGACGACCTCCGAACGACCGGCCTCTTCGCTAGCGTGACCGAAATCACCGTTCCGCCGTGTACCGAGCCTGGCCTCACTTCAGGAAGCTGTACACCGCCTACAACTCCGTGACGTCGATCCGGAAGCGGCTCTACCATCCGGCGATTGGGGCAGTGCGAGGCACCAAGGGATTCAGCCCGCTACGTCCTCCTCCTTGCCCGGCGACGGTTGCGGAATCCAATGGTCAACTCGTACGCCGTGGCCGGGAGCTTCAACCACCATTGCTCCAAGAACCGGTAGTCGTCCGCACTCACAAGGCGTGCTTCAAGATCAGGTCGGCGCTGTAACGCAGAGCGTCGTGCCCGAGCTGCGTGCATGGGATCTGAACAGAATGCGATCGTGTCGCAGCCATCGACCAGCGGCAAGGAGAACTCCACGTTCTCTCCGGTGGTAGTTGCCTGCTCTTCCAGGACCAGCAGGTCGCTGTCGATTCCGATCGACTCGGCATAGTCGGCCAGCACCTGGGCCTCTGACGGCCCGTTCGAATGGGATCCGCCAGAGAGCACGATGCGGGCCACCTGAGTCTCGGTGAGCGATCGTCCCGCAATATTCACTCTTCAGCGTTGGACAGGGTGGACCGAGCCATCCCGATTGGAGCGATAACCAAGGACCACCAGACCACAGGAGCCCTCGACAGCACCGATCGCCTTGGCCGATCTGGACGCTCGCCAATGGAGTCCTTCCGAAATCGCAACGGCACCAACTAGGGCTGCGCCAGCACCGAACACCGAGACCGCATGGCGAGTCCGCACCCAACGATCGTTGCAGATGTGAGGGCGGAACGTCCCGGAAACAAGGGACGGCTACGTCCGAACGTGCGCCACTGTCCCAGCAGTTAGAGGCACTCGAGAGTCCGCAAGCAAACCGGACGGTTGCGCACAGCTGCAGGCCTGCTCTGACTCCAAAGTCCCTGGTGAGCGCGAGCTAGGAGCGTGGGTCAGAACCTGCAATTGACGAGGTAGTCGTCTGACTCGCGATGCGGCGGCGGACCGGCAAGAATTCTCGGCATGGCAACTGACCCCGCCGAGGACGTGCTGTTCGAGATC
>Ga0182014_10000899_pt1 | contig 40608 bp, 35 predicted proteins | sample 612S2DmetaG_FD_120489 | JGI IMG/M metagenome (GOLD analysis project Ga0182014, IMG submission 120489) | Permafrost microbial communities from Stordalen Mire, Sweden - 612S2D metaG | ecosystem: Environmental > Terrestrial > Soil > Wetlands > Permafrost | place: Sweden: Stordalen | collected... | reverse complement strand
CCGCGTGGCCGTGGTCTGCGACGTGCGCGGCGGCGAGTACTTCGCCGAGATCGAGCGCGTCCTCGACGAGCTGGGCGCGGCCGGTGTCGACTACTCGCTGGTGTTCCTCGAGGCCTCCGACGACGTCCTCGTGGCGCGCTTCAAGGAGAGTCGCCGCCGCCACCCGCTGGCCGTCCACGACAGCGTGCTCGACGGCATCAAACGCGAGCGCGCGCTGCTCGACGCGCTGCGCGAGCGCGCCAACCACATCATCGACACCAGCGGCATCACCATCCAGGAGCTCAAGCTCTGGCTGAACGAGGAGATCATCCACCGCGGCCAGCGGCAGAGCATCACCTTCAGCTTCGTCTCGTTCGGCTACAAGTACGGCATCCCCATCGACGCCGACCTGTTGTTCGACGTGCGCTTTCTGCCCAACCCCTTCTACGACCTCGATCTGCGGCCGCTCACGGGACTCGACCGGGAGGTGCGCGACTACGTGCTCGGCTCGGTCGACGGCGCCGAGTTCTTCGCCGCCCTGCTGCCGTTGCTCGACTACCTGTTCCCGCGCTACGTGGCCGAGGGCAAGGCCCATCTGACGATCGGCATCGGCTGCACCGGCGGACGGCACCGCTCGGTGACTATCGCCACCTGGCTGGCCGACCGCTACGCCGCCGAGGGCTTCCAGACCACGGTCCGTCATCGCGACATGAGCAGAGGCTGAAGCGGGGGTCCCGCCGTGACGCTGCGCCGGCCCCGCCTGACGCGCCTGCAGTGGCTCTATCCGGGCCTCGGCATGAAGCGCCGCGTGCTGGCCGTGTGCGCGGGCGGCGCGCTCGTCGGCGTCTCGGCATGGCTGGCGCTGGGGATCTTCGTCTCGAGCGGCCGGCGCCACGACATCGGCGGCACCTGGATCACGGGGCACGTGTGGCCTGCCGTGGCGCTCGTGGCGGCCGGCCTGGTCGTCGGCCTGGTCGTGGTGGTGCTGGGCGCGCGCAGCCTCTATCGATTCGCGCGGGTGGCCAGCGAGCCGGGCGTGGTCGCGCTGCGCAGCGGCGCCCGGCTGGCCCGCGGTCCACGGATCGTGGCGATCGGCGGTGGGACCGGCCTGTCGGTGCTGCTTTCGGGCCTAAAGCAGCACTCCAGCAACCTCACCGCCGTGGTCACCGTCGCCGACGACGGCGGCAGCTCGGGCCTGCTGCGTAGCGGCCTCGGCGTGCTGCCGCCCGGCGACATTCGCAGCTGTCTCGTCGCTCTGGCCGACGACGAATCGCTCATGAGCCGCCTCTTTCAGTACCGGTTTCCGCGGGACGGCGGCCTGCAGGGCCACAGTTTCGGGAACCTGTTCGTGGCCGCTCTCGCGGCGGTGACGGGCGACTTTGAGCGCGCCATACAGGAATCGACCAGTGTGCTCAACGTACGCGGCCGGGTGTTGCCGGCGACCCTGCAGAGCGTCACTCTCCACGCCGAGTTGCAAGGTGGCGAGCGGGTGGCCGGAGAGACGTCGATCACGGCCAGCGAGCGCCTGCCGCTGCGCGTCTGGCTCGAGCCCGGCCGGCCGCGGGCGATGCCCGAGGCCCTCGCGGCGATTTCCGCCGCCGATCTCGTGGTGCTCGGACCAGGCAGCGTCTACACGAGCGTCATGCCGAACCTTCTGATCCCCGAGGTGCGCGACGCGCTCAAGCAGACGCGGGCCCGCGTCGTGTACGTCTGCAACGTCATGACCCAGCCGGGCGAGACGGACGGTTACTCCGCGGCCGACCATGTGAGCGCTCTCTGCCGGCACGGCGCCGCGGGCGTGATCGACGACGTCGTCGTCAACGACACGCCGGTCTCCAGGGATCTCGCTGCGGTGTACGGAGCCGGCGGCGCGGCTCCCGTGGTGGCCGACGACCGGGCGCTCGCGGCGCTGGGGGTCCGGGTCGTCCACGCGCGCCTGGCCCACGAGGGCGACTTCTTTCGTCACGACTCGGCGAAGCTGGCCGACGCGGTCATGCGCCTGGCGAGATGACCGCGTGAGCTTCACCCAGGACGTCAAGCGCGAGCTCGCCGCCATCGTGCCGGCCGCGAGCCACTGCGGGCGCGCCCAGCTCTCCGGTCTGCTCTTTGCGGCGGGCACCTTCGAGATCGCTTCGGGTGGTCAGTACACCGTGCGCGTCAGCTCGGCCCTGCCGGCCGTGGCGCGGTCGGTGCTCATGCTGCTGCGGCCTATGGGGACGCACGCCGAGCTGCGCACCGCGGACACTCCGCCGGCCGGGCTGCGCTACGAGGTGGTGCTCGGCGACGATCCCCGCCATCTGCAGGTATTGAACGAGGCCGGCGTGCTGTCGGATTCCTTCCAGGTACAGCTCGGTGTGCCGGCGCGCATCGTGGCGCGGCGCTGCTGCCGCGTGGCGTTCGTGCGCGGCGCGTTTCTGGGCTGCGGCTCGATCTCGCCGCCGGGGTCGGCCGTGCATGCCGAGTTCACCTTCGAATCCGCGGAGCTTGCCGAAGAATGCCGCCGGCTGCTGGCGCGGCTCGCCCTCGACTTTCGCGTCGCCGCCCGCGCGCGCAACGCCGCCTGCTACACCAAGCGTGGCGAGACCGCGGCCGATCTGCTGGCCGTGCTGGGCGCTCACACGGCCCGGCTGTCCTGGGAGGAGCACCTCGTCTTCGGCGAGGTGCGGGGCCGTGCCAACCGGCTGGCCAACTGCGACCAGGCAAACGCCGGACGGGCCGCTCGGGCGGCGTTGCGCCAGACCGAAACGGTCAGGCTTCTCATGGCCGCTGAGGGCTGGGCGGCCGTGCCGGCCGCGCTGCGCAGTGCGGCGCTGCTGCGTCTGAAGCACCCATACTTGAGCCTGCCTGAGCTGGCCGCCAAGGCTCGGCCGCCGCTCACCAAGTCGGCCCTGAACCACCGCCTGCGACGCCTCGAGGCGCTGGCCGGCGAGGCGCGCGCGAGCGGCTGCGCGGCGGAGCGCCGCCGACGTTTGGCAATCTGAGACGCGACGGCATATTGAGAAGACCAGCAGCGGTCGCCAAGCGCGCGCGCCGCGCCGCCGAGACCGGCTTGGCCATGGCGCCGCCGCCGAGGGCTTAAGTAGCGCGCCGCGCCGCCGCTCGGCCGAGGCTGCTCTGGTAGAGTCCCGTCGGTAATCGAATTGGAGGACAGCATGACTTTGAAGGTAGGCATCAACGGGTTCGGCCGGATCGGGCGCCTGTATGTCCGCGCGGTCGCCAAACAGGGCGCCGACCTCGACATCGTAGCCATCAACGACCTCATGGACGGCGCAAGCATGCGCCACCTCTTCAAGTACGACTCCGTACACGGTACTTTCCCCGGTGAGGTCGCCTTCACGGGCGACGCGCTGGTGGTCGACGGCAAGCCGATCAAGGTGCTGAGCGAGACCGAGCCGGCCAAGCTGCCGTGGCGCGACCTCGGAGTCGACGTGGTGATCGAATCCACCGGACGCTTCACCAAGCGCGAGGCCGCCGCCGGCCATCTCACGGCCGGCGCCAAGAAGGTCATCATCTCCGCTCCCGCGGGCGACGCCGACGTCATGATCGTGCTCGGTGTGAACGAGGCCATGTACGACAAGACCCGCCACGACGTCATCTCCAACGCGAGCTGCACGACCAACTGCCTCGCGCCCATGGTCAAGGTGCTCGACGACGCCTTCGGCGTCGAGAAGGGCTTCATGAGCACCATCCATGCCTACACCAACGACCAGAAGGTGCTCGACTTCCCCCACAAGGACCTGCGCCGCGCTCGTGCCGCCGCCCTGTCGATCATCCCGACCACGACCGGCGCCGCCCGCGCCGTGGGCATCGTGCTGCCGCACCTCAAGGGCAAGCTCGACGGCTTCTCGCTGCGCGTGCCCACGCCCGACGGTTCCTGCACCGACCTCACGGTCGAGCTCAAGCGCGACGTCACCGGCGCCGAGGTCAATGCCGCCTTCAAGGCCGCGGCCGAGGGCGAGCTCAAGGGCATCCTCGAGTACTGCGAGGACCCCATCGTCTCCCACGACATCGTCGGCACGACCGCCTCGTCGATCATCGACTCGGCCCTCACGCTGGCCAACGGCAACATGGTCAAAGTCGTGTCGTGGTACGACAACGAGTGGGGCTACACGTGCCGCCTCGTCGAACTGACCGAGCGCGTCCTGTAGAGGCTCGGTCGACGTCGAGGAGGCTCCCATGGCCAAACGTGCTTTGACCGACTATCCGGTCGACGGCCAGCGCGTCTTTGTGCGCGTCGACTTCAACGTGCCGCTCCAGGACGGCGCCGTCGCCGACGACACGCGCATCCGCGCGGCGCTGCCCACCATCCGCTATCTGATCGACCACGGATGCCGCGTGGTGCTGGCCTCGCACCTGGGCCGCCCCAAGGGGCAGGTGGTGCCCGAGCTGCGGCTCGACCCGATCGGCGTGCGGCTCTCGGAGCTCCTCGAGCGGCCGGTCGAGAAGGTCGACGACTGCATCGGCCCGGACATCGTGACCGCGGCCGAGGCGCTTGCTCCGGGCGGGTTGCTGCTGCTCGAGAACCTGCGGTTTCACGCCGAGGAGACGGCCAACGACCCGGCCTTCGCCGCGCAGCTCGCGGCGCTCGCCGAGATCTACGTCAACGACGCCTTCGGCACCGCTCACCGGGCCCACGCCTCGACGGTCGGGGTGCCGGGCATTCTGCCGGGGGTGGCGGGTCTCCTGATGGCCCGCGAGCTCGAAGTCCTGGGTCGGTTGCTCTCCGCGCCGGCGCGGCCCTTCGTCGTGCTGCTCGGTGGCGCCAAGGTGTCAGACAAGATCGGTGTCATCGAGAAGATGCTGACCGTCGCCGACACCATCCTCGTTGGCGGCGCGATGTGCTTTCCGCTGCTGGCCGCCGGCGGCCTGGGCGTGGGCCGCTCCAAGGTCGAAGAGGGCACCTCCGAGGTCGCCGGACGCACGCTGGCGGCGGCCGCCGGGTCGGCCTGCGAGTTCGTGCTGCCGACCGACATCGTCGTTGCCGCCCAGGCCACGGCTGCGGCCCCACGGCGGGTCGTTCCCGCCGACGCCATCCCGGCCGACGAGATGGGCCTCGATGTGGGTCCGGCCACCGCGGCAGCCTTCAGCGAGCGCCTGCGGGCGGCCGGCACGGTGTTCTGGAACGGCCCCATGGGTCTGTTCGAGCTGCCCGAGTTCGCCGCCGGCACGCGCGCCGTGGCCGAGGCGGTAGCCGCCTGCCCCGGGGTCAGCGTGGTGGGCGGCGGCGACACGGTGAGCGCCGTGCGCAGCTTCGGGCTCGAAGGCCGTATCACCCACGTCTCGACCGGCGGCGGCGCCTCGATGGAGTTCCTCGAGGGCCGGGCGCTGCCCGGGGTCGAGGCCCTGCTCGACGCCTGATCGACGCCAAGCGACGGGCGCTCTGGCGGGCGCCGGAAGGAGTCTGAAGAGATGGAGTTCGCGCGCCGGCCGCTCATGGCCGGCAACTGGAAGATGTACAAGACACAGGCTCAAGCCGTGGCCTACGCGCAGACCTTCGCGCCGCTCGTGGCCGGAGTCGGCGACCGCGACATCCTGCTGTGCGCGCCCTTCACCGACCTGACGGTGCTGGTCGGCGCGGCCGCCGGCACCAACGTCAAGGTCGGCGCCCAGAACATGCACTACGCGCCTGAAGGCGCCTTTACCGGCGAGGTCTCGGCGGCGATGCTGCTCGAGGTCGGCGTCGAGGCCGTCATCCTCGGCCACTCCGAGCGCCGGCAGTACTTCGCCGAGAACGACACCGAGCTGGCTCAGAAGGTGCGCGTGGCGCTCGACAGCGGCCTGCTGCCGGTGCTCTGCTGCGGCGAGACCGATGAAGAGCGTGTCGCCGGTCACACCGAAGACAAGATCGGCCGCCAGATCGACCGCGATCTCGCCGTGCTCAAGCCCGACGAGCTCGCCCGCCTCGCCATCGCCTACGAACCCATCTGGGCGATCGGCACCGGCAAGACGGCGACCGCCGAGGCTGCCCAGGAGACGGTGGCCTTCGTGCGCTCACGCGTGCGCGAGGCTTTCGGCGCCACGGCCGACGACGTACGCGTTCTGTACGGCGGCAGCGTCAAGGCCGCGAACATCGACGAGCTCATGGCGCAGCCCGACATCGACGGCGTCCTCGTTGGCGGGGCGAGCCTCGACCCGGCCGAGTTCGCCCGCATCGTGCGCTTCGGGGCGGCGTGAGCCGACCCGCCGGCCGCGAGGGCGAAAGCGCGGCGTCCGTCCCGGACGCCGCGCTTTCGCCGACGGGCCGCACCTACCATCCGGTCGTGCTGGCGATCCTCGACGGCTGGGGCTGCGCCGCTCCGGCCTCGGGCAACGCCGTCGAGCTGGCCGACACGCCCACATTCGATCGCCTCTGGGCGACCTTTCCGCACGGCGCCCTCGGCGCCTCGGGCGGCGCGGTCGGCCTGCCTGCCGGTCAGATGGGCAACTCCGAGGTGGGCCATCTCAACATCGGCGCCGGGAGGGTCGTCCATCAGGACCTGACGCGCATCAGCAGAGCCATCGCCGAGGGCGTGTTCTTCGCCAGCCCGGTGCTCAAGCAGGCCTTCGCCACGGCGCGCGAACGCGGCGCCACGTTCCACCTGCTGGGCCTCGTCTCGGACGGCGGAGTGCACTCCGCGATGGACCACCTGAAGGCCTGCCTCGAGATGGCCCGCCGCGAGGGCGTCGACGATGTCGTGGTGCACGCCTTTCTCGACGGTCGCGACACGCCGCCCCACAGCTCACCGGGTTTTCTGGCCGAGATCGAGGAGCACATGAAGACCGTGGGTGTAGGTCGCTACGGCACCGTCGCTGGGCGCTACTACGCCATGGACCGCGACACCCGATGGGAACGCGTCAAGCTGGCCTACGACGCGCTCGTCTACGGTCGGGGCGAGCAGGCGCGCGGGGCGCAGGCCGCCGTGACCGCCGCTTACGAGCGCGGCGAGACCGACGAGTTCGTGCGACCGACGGTGATCGGCGCGGGCGACGAGCACCGGGTGCGCGACGGCGACGTCTGCCTGTTCTTCAACTTTCGTCCCGACCGTGCCCGCGAGCTCACACGCGCCTTCTTCGAGGAGTCGTTTGCCGAGTTCGACCGCGGACCGCAGCCGCCGCGCGTGGCGTTCGTGACGATGACCAGCTACCAGAAGGAGTTCCCCCTGCCGGTCGCCTTTGGGCCCGAGCCCGTGGCCCACGTGCTCGCCGAAGTGCTGGCCGATCGCGGTCTGCAGCAGCTGCACATCGCCGAGACCGAGAAGTACGCTCACGTGACCTTCTTCTTCAACGGCGGCGTCGAGCGCGCCTTCCCTGGGGAGCGCCGCATCCTGGTGCCCAGCCCGCGCGAGGTTGCGACCTACGACAAGAAGCCGCAGATGAGCGCCCCCGAAGTGACCGACAGGCTTCTCGCCGAGCTCGAGAGCGCCGAGCTCGACTTCGTGGTGGTGAACTACGCCAACGCCGACATGGTCGGTCATTCGGGCGTGCTCGCCGCGGCGATCGCCGCCGTCGAGGCCGTCGATGCCTGTCTGGCGCGCCTCGTGCCGCGGGTGCTGGCCCTGGGGGGAGCCTGTCTGATCACCGCCGACCACGGCAACTCCGATCACATGATCGACCCCGACGGCGGTCCCAACACCGCCCACAGCACCAACCCGGTGCCCTTCCTGGCGACGGTCGAGGGTGTGAAGGTGCGCGACGGCGGCGTCCTGGCCGACATCGCGCCGACGATCCTCGACCTCCTGGGAGTGCCGGCCCCGGCCGAGATGACGGGCCGCGACCTGCTTCGCGGGGAGCGCTAGAGGTCAGGTGCTCACGACCCGCGGTGTCCTGCATGTTGCATAGCTGATTCAGGATTACTATCCTGTGGCGTGTACCGGCACGTCGCACGGCTACCGACCACGAAGGAGCTCATCTGGTGCTGAATGCGGTCCTCATCGCCATACAACTCGCCATCTGCGTCCTGCTGGTGGTCCTCGTGCTGCTGCACTCCGGCAAAGACGCCGGCATGAGCAGTGTGACCGGCTTTTCCTTCGCGGCTCAGGCAAGCGTGATGGAGCGCAATCTGACGCGCTACACGATCATCGCCGCAGTCGCTCTGTTCGTTACCACTTTCGCGCTCGACTGGCGTCTGTAAAGCGCCGCATGCCGGCGCTTTTGGCGGTTCGCTGGGCGGCTCGGAACGGACGTGGTAAGGTGGCACGAAGAAACGCAGTCGCACGCGATACCGTCATGAAAGGGGGTCGGGTCTGTCGGCGAACGCGCGGGAGCGGAGCGCAGGCGATAGTTCGCCGGCGGTTCGTGGCAGGGACCTCGCGCCGGGTCGTTCCTTTCGTTTTCGAGTGATCAAAGGAGGTCGCCTTGAAGAACCTCAGGATGAGGTCACGGGGGGCGCTCATAGCAGGCGTCATGCTGATAGCGCTCGCCCTCGTCCTTGCTGCCTGCGGTAGCAGTAGTAGCAGTAGTAGCAGTAGTAGCAGCACCAGCAGTCAGCCCAAGGCCGGCGGCACGTACAATTTCCCCCTTGAAGGGGGAGACCCGGTGGGTATCGCCCCTAACACCTATCAGGAGAGCATCGGCTACAACGTCGTGCTGCAGATCTTCGAGGGCCTGATGAAATATCAGGTCGCGGCCGACGGCGTCACCATGAATACGGTGCCCGATCTCACCACCGGTCCCCCCAAGGTCAGCGCCAACGCGAAGGTCTTCACGTTCACCATCAGGCAGGGAGTCTACTTCCAGCCGCCGGTGAACACCGAAGTCACCGCTGCCGACTTTGTGGCCAGCTGGAACGCCGTCGCCAACCCCAAGAACTGGGTCACCGGCACTCCCGCCTACATTCTCGAGCCGATCATGGGCACCGACGAAACCGGCGCTGCCAAGAACGGCCTCACCGGTGTCAAGGCGATCGGCAAGTGGACCCTCCAGGTCACGCTCAAGTACCCGTTCGCCGAGTTTCCGGCGAGCCTCGGCCATCCCATCATGGCCGTGTGGCCGGTCGCCTACGCCATGAAGGAAGGTCTCAAGACCTTCGATCAGAAGCCGATCGGCACGGGTCCCTACATCCTGCAGAACTGGGTCCACAACCAGGTGATCAATCTGACCAAGAACCCGCACTGGTGGAATGCGAGCGCGACCAACGGTCCGTTCGTCGACAACATCCATATGCCAATCTTCATGGACCCCTCGACCGAGTGGCTCGCCTACCAGGCCGGTAATATCGATATCACCCAGGTGCCTACCGGCCAGGTCCAGTCGTCCATGAACATGGCCGCCCAGAAGGGCTGGGTCGCCAAGAAGTGGCCGAACCTCGGCATCTACTTCATCGGTATCAACCAGAAAGACCCGGTCCTGGGCGGCGCCAAGAATCTGCCGTTGCGCCAGGCCCTGTCGTACTCGGTTGACCGCAACGCGGTGATCAACACGGTCTCCGAGGGCGTGCCTCTCGTGCCCAACGGCGTCGTGCCCGTGGGCATCCCCGGCAGCAACCTCTCCTCGCTGCCGTACCCCTACGACCCCGCCAAGGCTACGGCGATCGTGAAGGGGCTGGGCAAGGTCCCGACTCTCAAGCTCTGGTACAACACCGGCGCCAACCACGACAAGATCCTCGCTCCGGTGCAGGCCGGCTGGAAGGCCGTCGGCATCAACGTGACCATGACGGGCTACGACTGGGGTACTTACCTCACCAAGTGCGCCCAAGGCACGCAGGATCAGCTCTACCGTCTTGGCTGGCTGGCAGACTATCCGTCGATGGACGACTTTCTGTATCCTCTCTTCCAGAGCGGCACGTCGGGCGCCAACACGTTCACCTTCTACTCCAACCCGACGGTGGACAAGCTGCTCAATCAGGCGCGTGGCACGATCGATCAGACGCAGCGGCTGCAGATCTACGCTCAGGCCGAGAAACTGATCCTGGCCGACGCGCCCGTCATCCCGCTGTACTTCTATCGCGAGTACTACATCAACGACAAGCGGGTCCTCGGGCAGTACATCGACCCGATGGGCAGCTTGAACATGAACCAGGTGTGGGTGGCTCAGTGACCTTCTTGCTACCGCGAGGTACAGGTTGGCCGCGGTAGTCTGACCGCGTACACTGCGAAGGCTGGCGGGCCGGCGCTCTCGGCGCCGGCCCGCCAGCCGGCAGCAGCTCGCCGGCGGTAGTCGCGCCGGAGTCGGATCATCGGGATGGACCGGCAGGAAGGCCTAGGACATGTACGGCTACATCGCTAGGCGCCTCGTGCAGCTCGTGTTCGTGCTGATCGGCGTCAGCATCATCACCTTTTTGATCATGTTCCTGATTCCCGGGAATCCCGCATACCTGCTGGCGGGAAAGAACGCGACGCCGCAGCGCGTCGCCGAGATCAGCGTGGAACTCGGCTTGAACAAGCCCATCTACGTGCAGTACGGCCGCTTCGTCGATCGCCTGGTTCACGGCAACTTCGGCGAGTCGTACCAGTTCGAGCGGCCGGTCCGTCAGATGCTACAGAGCGCCATCCCTAACACGGCGCAGCTCGCCGTCGCGGCCGTGCTGATCGAGTTGCTGGGCATCCCGCTCGGCATCTACTCGGCCTTGCGTCAGTACACCATCTGGGACAGCACGCTGACGACGACGGCGCTCATCATCTGGGGCATCCCCGTCTTCGTACTGGCGGTCTTCATGCAGTACGTCTTCGGGGTCTATCTGGGCATCCTGCCCTTCTACGGCACCGGTGGCAGTACGTTCCTCTGGGTCATCCCCGCCGACTGGAACAACCTCTCGCACCTCATCCTGCCTGCCGTGACCCTCGGCATCATCGAGGTCGCCTACATCTCGTACATGCAGCGTGCCTCCATGCTCGAGGTGATCCGCTCAGACTATGTGCGCACGGCCCGCGCCAAAGGACTCCCCGAGCGTTCGGTGATCCTCAAGCACAGCCTCAAGAACGCCGTCATCCCGGTCCTCACGATCGCCGGCATCGACCTGGGCGCGCTGATGGGCGGAGCGATCCTCACCGAGACGGTCTTCTCACGCTACGGCGTCGGCCTCATGGTCTACAACGCCATCAACGCCCGCGACCTGCCGGTCGTGGTCGGCGGCGTACTTTTCGCCACGTTCGTCTACGTCATCGCCAACCTGGTGGTCGACCTGGCTTACGCCTACATCGACCCGCGTATCCGCTATGAGTGACCGGCGATGACCGATACCGAATCAGCCGCCTCTTTCGCCGAGCCGCAGCTCGACTCGCCGCTGCCTGTCGGGTCAGAGAACGAGCCGGTCTCCGCCAAGCCGCTCGGTCTGTGGGCCGACACGTGGCGCCGCCTGCGCCGCAACAAGCTGGCCCTCGTCGGGCTGGGCATCATCATCGTGTTCCTGGTCATCGGCGTGGCTCAGATCATCGCCGGCGTCACCGGCATCCACGGCGGGTACCTGGCGCCGTACAACCCCAACGCCGTCAACTACACCATCGCCAAGGCGCCACCTTCGCTTGCCCATCCCTTCGGCACCGACTACATCGGCCGCGACGTGTTCTCGCGGGTGCTCGTGGCCTCGCGTATCTCGCTGCTGGTCGGTGTGATCGCGGTCAGCATCGCGCTCGCCCTGGGACTGGCGCTCGGTCCGCTGTCGGGCTACTACGGGGGCGCTATCGACTCGGTGATCATGCGCGTCGCCGACGTGTTCTTCGCCTTTCCCTACATCCTCTTCGTGCTTCTGCTCGTGGTCGTGCTCGGGCCCGGGTTCAGAAACGTGTTCATCGCCATCGGCCTGCTGAGCTGGGCGTCCTATGCCCGCCTCGTGCGGGGCACGGTCCTGAGCATCAAGACACAGGAGTACGTCGAGGCCGCCAAGGCGGCCGGCGCGAGCGACCTGCGCATCGTGTTCGGCCACGTGCTGCCCAACAGCATGGCGCCGGTGTATGTCGCAATCGCCATGGGCATCGGCGGGGCGATCGTCACCGAGGCGGCCCTGAGCTTTCTGGGCATCGGCGTGCAGCCGCCGACCGCAAGCTGGGGCAACATGATCTCCGACTACCTGAATTACCTGCAGGCGGGCCAGTGGTGGATGGAGCTGTTCCCCTGTCTTGCCCTGGTGATCACGGTGTTCGGATTCATCTCGTTCGGCAACGGCCTGCGCGACGCGACCGACCCCAAGCTCAAGGAATAGGCATGGCCGAGCGCCTCCTCGAGGTCACCGATCTGAGCACGCACTTCTTCACCTACGCCGGCGAGGTGAAGGCAGTGGACGGCGTGAGCTTCACGCTCGACCGTGACGAGACCCTCGGCATCGTCGGCGAATCGGGCTCGGGCAAGACGGTCACCGCCATGTCGGTGATGCGGCTCATCCCCGATCCGCCCGGGCGCATCGTGGGCGGCACCATCGTCCACAAGGGTCGCGATCTGCTGGCCGTGTCCAAAGAAGAGATGAGCGACATCCGCGGCAACGACGTGGCCATGATCTTCCAGGACCCCATGACGAGCCTGAACCCGGTGTTCAAGATCGGCGACCAGATCGCCGAGGTCATCAGGCGACACCAGGGCAAGTCCAAGCGCGAGTCGTGGAAGATGGCCGTCGACCTGCTCGCCAAGGTCGGCATTCCCGACCCCGAGGAGCGCGTCAATCAGTATCCGTTCGAGTATTCCGGCGGCATGCGCCAGCGCGCCATGATCGCCATGGCGATCTCGTGCAACCCCGACATTCTCATCGCCGACGAGCCCACGACCGCACTCGACGTGACTATCCAGGCGCAGATCATGGACGTCATCCGCGAGATGCAGGCGCAGTACCACAGCGGTGTCATCATGATCACTCACGACCTGGGCGTGGTCGCCCAGATGGCCGACAAGGTGATGGTCATGTACGGCGGCCGCACTCTCGAGGACGGCCCGGTCGACGAGGTCTACTACAACGCCCACCACCCCTACACCTGGGGGCTGCTGGGCTCGCTGCCGCGGCTCGACGAGACCGAAAAGCAGCGCCTCACGCCGATCGAGGGTCAGCCGCCGAACCTGCTGCTGCTGCCCGCTGGCTGCCCGTTCTCGGGGCGCTGCCTGTACGAGATGCCGGTGTGCGCCGGCGAGTTCCCGGCGCTGGAGATGGTCGAGCCCGGGCACGGCGTGCACTGCTGGATCCCCGTGGCCGAGCGCGAAAAGATCCGCGCCGGCCTGCCGCAGTTCGTGCATAGGGTGCCGTCGTGAGCGCCATCCTCGAGGTCGGCGATCTCAAGAAGCACTTCCCGATCAGGTCGGGCGTGCTCAAGCGCACCACCGGCCACGTCTACGCGGTCGACGGCGTGTCGTTTGCCATCCAGGAGGGCGAGACGCTCGGCCTGGTGGGCGAGAGCGGCTGCGGCAAGTCGACCACCGGCAGGGTGCTGCTGCGTCTGCTGCCGGCCACCGGCGGCTCGGTCCTGTTCGACGGGCTCGACGTCATGGCGGCCCCGCGGGCCGCGCTGCAGCGCCTGCGCCGCGACATGCAGATTGTCTTTCAAGACCCGTATGCGTGCCTGAATCCGCGCCGGACGGTGAAGAACATCATCGCCGAGCCGCTGCGCATCCACGACATCGGCACCGAGGCCGAGCGCAAGAGGCGCGTGTTCGAGCTGCTCGAGACGGTCGGCCTGACCGTGGAGCACGCCGAGCGCTACCCGCACGAGTTCTCCGGCGGGCAGCGCCAGCGTATCGGCGTCGCCCGCGCCCTGGCGCTGAACCCGCGCCTGATCATCTGCGACGAACCGGTGAGCGCGCTCGACGTGTCCATCCAGGCGCAGATGATCAATCTGCTCGAGGATCTCCAGAAAGAGCTCAAACTGACCTATCTGTTCATCGCTCACGATCTCTCGGTGGTCAAGCACATCTCCGATCGAGTCGCCGTGATGTACCTGGGCAAGATCGTCGAGATCGCCGACAGCAAGCTGCTCTACGTCAAGCCGCAGCATCCCTACACCGAGGCGCTGCTCTCGGCCGTGCCCATCCCCGACCCGCGCACCGAACGCAAGCGCCGCCGCGTGATCCTCGAAGGCGACGTGCCCAGTCCGGCCAATCCGCCCTCCGGCTGCGTGTTTCACCCGCGCTGCCCGCGCATGCAGCCCGATCCGTGCACCATCGCGATGCCGCCGCTCGAGGTCGTGGGTACAGCCGGCGCCGACCAGAAGGTCGCCTGCTACTTTCCGACGCTGTACGATCCCGCCGGCGGCTCGCCGGCGAGCGCCTGACGCCCTCTTTCGCGGCATGACCCATACGGCTCGCGGCGTCATCGTCTCACTCGTTCGCCAGATGTGCCGGCGACGCGTCGCCCGGGTCCGCCGGCCAGCGCCGCTTGCGCCTCTTGCCGTTCTCCTGCCGGTCGCGCTGCTGCTGGCGGTGGGATGCGGCGGATCGACTGCTCACCCCGCCGACTCCGCCAGTCCGGTCCTCGTCCCGTCGAGCCCGGCGCCGGCCGTGGTCGCGGCCCACGTCAACGGCGAGGTCGTGACCAGAGCCGAGGTCGAACGCACGATCGACTTCTCGCGGCTGTCGTCGAAGCGGCTCTCCTACAGCCAGGCGCTCGAGGCCACGATTCGCAGTCAACTGCTGAGTCACGAGGCCGCGCGCCTCGGCGTCTCGGTCGCCGACTCCGATGCCGGCCTTCAGGCACGTCTCGCGCAGGTCGCGGCGAGCCTCGGCGGCACGGCGGTCCTGCAGCAGTCGCTGGCGGTGGTGGGCCTGTCGCTGGCCGACTATCGCCAGGAGTTGCGGGCGGGACTGCTGGCGGAACGCCTCGGCGCGCGCAAGTTTCCCGCGGCTGTGGCGGGACGGCGGCAGGCGCTTGCGTTCTATCGCGCCCATCGCGGGCAGCTCACCACGCCGGCCGCCGTATGGCTGGCCGAGATCGCCGTCAAGACACGGTCGCTCGGTCAGGCCGTCATCGACCGTCTACGACAAGGCTACCCCTTCGCCGGGGTGGCGCGTGCCTACTCCATGGACCCCGAGTCGGCGTCGTCCGGCGGGGTGATCGGCTGGGTCGTGACCTCGTCGCTACCCCAACCGCTGGCGCGGGCCCTGATAGCGGCGCGCACCGGTGTCGTTGTGGGGCCGGTGGCCGCCGTGGGCGAATGGCACGTGCTGAAGGTCCTCGGCCGCCGCCGGGCACACACGCAGCCGTTCGCCGAGGCGCGGCCGGCCATCGTCGCCCAGCTTACCGTCGAGCGCCGCGCCGCACTGCTGTCGGCATGGCTGGCCAAGGCTCGCGCCCGCGCCCACGTGACGTTCGGCTCCTAGCCACGGCGTGCGGCGCCGTGACGTCGCGCTATACTGGGCCACGAACGTCGCACCCCGGAGCCGCCGCCTCATGAAGAACATCCTTACCGTCCTGCTGGTCGCCGCCGTGCTCGTCCTGTCGGTCGGGGTCGCCAGCCACGCCGCCAGGGTCGATGTGAACTACCTCGCCGGCACGTGGCATCGGGCGTCGCTGCTGGCCTTGGCGGCCATCGTGGCGGCGCTGCTGCTGGCCGCCGGCGTGCTATCGGCGCTTGCCGCCGATCTCGGCAGCGCCCGCGATCGTCGCACCCTCGAAGGCGAGCTCCAGCGCACCTACGTCCGCCTGCGCGCGGCCGAGGGGCCGCCCTCGGTACAGACGGCCCCGCTGGCGGCCTCACTTGCGCCGCCGGCCTCACTTGCCGCGCAGACGGCCCCGCTGGCGCCGCCGCCGGGCGCCGACGAGCCGACGGACGCGTCCTGACAGCGCCGCCGCCTCCGTCTGCCGGCGCCTGTAGACTGAGACGGCGATGAGAGAGCAGACCTGGCAGATCGGACCCGTCGACCTGCGCGCCGCGGGCGTGCTGGCCGACGAGCTGCACCTGGGCCGCCTGGCCGCCGAGATCCTCGCCCGACGGGGACTCACCGACCCCGACGCGGCGCGCGACTTTCTGCACCCCGACTTTCGCGTGCACAGCCCGTACCTGCTCGACGGCATGGCCGCGGCCCGCAAGCGTATCGACCGCGCCCTCGGCCGCGGCGAGACCATCGCCGTGTACGGCGACTACGACGCCGACGGCATCACGGCGACGTTCCTGCTGGCAGAGTTCCTGCGCACCCAGATGGGCGCCGAGGTGGTCTGGCGGCTGCCCAATCGTTTCGGCGAAGGCTACGGTATCTCCACCGTAGCGATGGACGAGCTGGCCGCCGCCGGTGCCGACCTGGTGATCACGGTCGACTGCGGGATCGGCGCCAGCGCCGAGGTCGCCCATGCGCAGAAGCTCGGCCTCGACGTGATCGTCACCGACCACCACGAGCCGATCGGACAGCTCCCCGACTGCACCGTCATCAATCCCAAGCTGGGCCGCTATCCGTTCCGTCACCTGGCCGGCGTCGGGGTGGCCCTCAAGCTGGCCCACGCGCTGCTCGAAGACCGTCGCGACGACCGCGTCGAGCTGCCGCTCGCCCTGCGGCCCTATCTCGACGTGGTCGCGGTGGGCACCGTGGCCGACGTGGTGCCGCTGCTCGACGAGAACCGCAGCCTGGTGGCCATGGGTATCGGCCGCCTGCGCAGCGCGCCGCGGCCGGGCCTGGCCGCCCTGCTCGAAGTCAGCGAGACGCGGCCCGACGACCTCGATGCTTCGACCATCGGCTTTCGCCTGGCGCCGCGTCTGAACGCCGCCGGCCGCCTCGAGGACGCCTCGCAGGTCGTCGAGCTGCTCGGCGCCCCCGACCGAGCCGCAGCCCTGCCGCTGGCGCAGCGACTCGGGGTTCTGAATGCTGAGCGGCAAGAGATCGAGGCGGTCATCCTGCGCGAGGCCCTCGACCGGCTGCCCGAGCCCCTGCCGGCCGCGGTCGTCATGTCGTCGCCCGACTGGCACGCCGGCGTGATCGGCATCGTCGCGGCGCGGGTCGTCGAGCAGACCGGCCGGCCCACCATCCTGCTGAGCGAGACCGACGGCGTCGCCAAAGGTTCCGGGCGCAGTATCGCGGCCTTCGACCTGCTGGCCGGCGTGGCCGCCTGTTCCGAGCGCCTGCTGGGCTACGGCGGGCATCGCGCTGCCTGTGGACTCAGCCTGCCTGCCGCCGCCGTCGCGGGCTTCGCCGAGGCGCTCGCCGGCTACGCCGGCGAGCGCCTCGGCGGCGACGACTTTCGCAGCGTCACCGCCGTCGAAGCCGTCGCCGCCGGCGACGAGCTCACCCTCGGCCTCACCGACGAGCTCGACCTCTTTGCGCCTCACGGCTTCGGCAACCCGCGGCCGCTGCTGCTCCTCCACGGCGCCGAGCTCGGCGCCTGCCGGCTCACCCGCAACGGGCGCCATCTGCAGTGCGACGTGCGCCTCGACGGGGTCACCGCGCCGGGCGTGCGGTTCGGCTTCTCGGCGCTGTCCGAGCTGGTGCCGGGGGCGCGCTACGACGTGCCGCTGGCTTATGTCAAGAACTCGTTCAACGGCATGGTCAGACCCCAGGCCCTGGTCAAAGGTGCCTACGAGGTGGCGCGTCCCCCCGGCGATCTGTGTGCGACCGAGTGCGTGCTTGGCTGTCCGGCGAGGGTGTCGGGCGACGATTTCTGGGAGGCGCTGGCCGACGCCGCGCTGCCCGGCGCCACGGGCGCCGCCGGGACGGCGGCGGCGGTCGCCGCGCTGCGCCGCGAGCGGCGCCTGTGCGACCGCCGCCGCCGTCCCATCGGCGCGACGCTGGCCTCGCTCGTCGCGGCCGGCGGCCGGCTGCTGGTGCTGGTGGCCGACGTCGGGCGCCGCCGGCCGCTGCTCACCCGCGACGCCTGGCTGCCGCAGCTCGGTCGCTCCTACCTGTACCTGAACGGCGCCTGCGCCGCGTCGCGTCTCGGTTTGGCGGTGTGCGGCGACGGCGCCGGCGACGAGCCCGACGTGGTCATGACCGACACGGTCCTGGCCGCCGCCAGCCCCGAGCTCGTGAGCGTCTTCGACCACGTGGCCTTCGTCGATCCGCCGTTCGACGGCGGCCTGTTCGGCGAGATCCTCGCTGCAGTGGCGCCGGCCGCCTGCGTCCACGTCCTGTGGGGCGAGAGTGAGGTAGACTTCACGAAGGCCGTCGCGGCCGACGACTACGACCTCGCGGCGGTCTGCCGCCGGGTCTATCGAGCGCTGGCCGCCGCCGGCGAAACCGGCGACCTCGCCGCCGAGCTGCTCGGTCGGCAGGGCTTCCTGGCCGGCCTGCCGGCGTTGGCCGCCGCCTGGAGCACGCTCTCCGAGGCTGGTTTGCTGGTCGACGACGCAGGCAAGAAGGGAGTGAAGCGGGCGGAAGGCAAGATCGACCTGGCCACCTCCGCCACGTACCGCCGATGGCACGAACGATTCCACAAGACAACGTTTCTGAGGCACTGCCTGAGCATCCGCCTCTAGGGCCGCTCGCCCCTGCGGCCGAGCAGCAGCGTGGGCTGCTCGAGCGCGTCCTTTCCGCCGTTGCGGTCTACAATCCCGACCTCAACGTCGAGCTCATGACGCGGGCTTTCGAGCTGGCCTGCGAAAAGCACGGCGGGCAGAGCCGCAAGAGCGGCGAGGACTACATCAACCATCCCGTCGGCACGGCCCTCATCTGCGCCGAGCTGCGACTCGACGACGCCACCATCGCGGCCGCCCTGCTGCACGACGTGGTCGAAGACTCGGACACCTCTGTCGAGGTCATCCGCGCGCGGTTCGGCGACGAGATCGCCATGCTGGTCGACGGCGTCACCAAGCTGACCAAGATCAGCTTCACCTCGATCGAGGAGGAGCAGGCCGAGAACTACCGCAAGATGATCGTCGCCATGGCCGAGGACATCCGCGTCATCCTGATCAAGCTCGCCGATCGCCTCCACAACATGCGGACTCTGTGCTACCTGGGCAAGCAGAAGCAGATCCAGAAGGCCAAAGAGACTATCGAGATCTACGCGCCGCTGGCCCATCGCCTGGGCATCAACAGCGTCAAGTGGCAGCTCGAGGACCTCGCCTTCTCGACCCTCCACCCGCGCAAGTACGGCGAGATCGAGCGCATGGTGTCGCAACGCCGCGCCGATCGCGAGGACTACATCACAGACGCGGCGCGCTTCCTCGAAGACGAGCTTTCGAAGGTCGGCGTGCGCTCCGAGATCACGGGGCGCGCCAAGCACTTCTACTCCATCTACGTCAAGATGAGCCGCCGCGGCAAGGAGTTCAACGAGATCTTCGACCTGACCGCGCTGCGCGTCCTGGTCGAGACGGTCAAGGACTGTTACGGCGCCATCGGCGTGATCCACGCCGTCTGGAAGCCCATCCCCGGGCGCTTCAAGGACTACATCGCGATGCCCAAGTTCAACCTGTACCAGTCGCTGCACACGACCGTGATCGGGCCGGGCGGCAAGCCGCTCGAGATCCAGATCCGCACGTTCGACATGCACCAGACGGCCGAGTTCGGTGTGGCCGCGCACTGGCTCTACAAGGCCAAAGGCGACGGCGACCGTCCCGCCGACAAGCTCGCCTGGCTGCGGCAGATGATGGAGTGGCAGTCCGAGACCGCCGGCGACCCGCGCGAGTTCATGGATACGCTGCGCATCGACCTGTTCGAGGACGAGGTCTTCGTGTTTACCCCCAAGGGCGAGGTGAAGAGCCTGGCGGCCGGCTCGACGCCGATCGACTTCGCCTATTCGGTGCACACCGATGTCGGCGCCCACTGCGTGGGCGCCAAGATCAACGGGCGCATCGTGCCGCTGCACACAAAGCTCAACTCCGGCGACATCATCGAGATCATCACGTCGCGCTCGAGCCGCGGCCCCTCGCGCGACTGGCTGGGCATCGCCACGACCCCCCGGGCGCGCCAGAAGATCCGCCAGCACTTCCGCCGCGAGCAGCGCGAGGATTCCGAGCACTCGGGTCGCGATCTGCTGCAGGAGACCTTGCGCCGTCAGGGCCTGCCCGCCCAGAAGCTGCTCTCGTCCGACGTCTTTTCGGGCGTCGTCAAGGATCTCGGCTACCAGAAGGCCGACGACCTCTACGTCGCGCTGGGCTCCGGACGCATCCCGGTGCGGGCCGTGGTCAACAAGGTCCTGCAGCGCAGCGGTGGCGAGAAAGCCGCGGTCCCCGAGGTCGAGATGCTGCCCACCGAGCCCAACGCAGAGGCGCTGGCCAGCGCCTCGTCGAGTGAGTTCGGCATCGCGGTCGAGGGCATGAGCGACATCGTCGTGCGCATGGCCAAGTGCTGCAAGCCGATCCCCGGCGACGAGATCGTCGGCTATATTTCACTGGGCAAGGGCGTGACGATCCACCGCGCCGAGTGCAAGAACGCCAGGGTCCTGCTGGCCAAGAACCGCGAGCGCTTCACGACCGTCACCTGGGAGGGTCTCGGGGCGCAGGCCTTCCGGGTCGAGCTGCAGATCGAGGCGCTCGACCGCAACCACCTGCTCGAAGACATCGCCCGCACCCTGTCCGATTCGGGCGTGAACATCGTCGGCGCGGCGGTGCAGACGCTGCCCGACGGCATTGTCAGAGACCGCTTCATCCTCGAGATCGGCGACGTCCACCAGGTGGCCAACGTGATCGCCAACCTCAAGGCCATCGGTACCGTCTACGACGCCTATCGCGTGGTCTCCAGCTAAGAAACGGCGGCGCGCCGCCGCGCCCGTCGCGCCGGCTCGACGGCGGACGGCCGCGCCTGATAGCGTAAACGGTTCATCCCGCGCAAGTGAGGAACACCACATGGCCGACCGCTTCGAAGTCTTCATGCTGACCCTCGGGCCCCTCGGTGCGAACTGCTTTATTGTGACCAGCGCCGGCCGGGCGCTGGTCATCGACCCGGGCGACGAGGCCGACGTCGTGGCCGCGGCCTTCGATGAGATCGGGACGGCCCCGCAGGCCATTCTCGTGACCCACGGCCACTTCGACCACATCGGCGCCGTCGACGCCCTCGCCACGCGGTTCGGCCTGCCGGTCTACGTGGGCGCGGCCGACGCCGCCCAGTTGCTCGCGCCCGACAGCGGGCCGCTCGCCGGCTTTGCCATCCAGGCGGTCTCGGTCGACCCCGTACTGCTCGGCGACGAGCAGCGGCTCGATCTGGTCGTGCCCGTCACGGCGATCCCCACGCCGGGGCATTCGGCCGGCTCCCAGACCTTCTTCGTCGAAGGCCATCTGTTCTCGGGCGACCTGCTGTTCCAGGGCAGCGTCGGGCGCACCGACCTGCCCGGCGGGTCGACCGATCAGCTCCTCAACTCGATCGCCGCGCTCGTCCGTCGGTTCCCGCCCGACACCCTCGTGCATTGCGGCCACGGACCCGACACGTCGCTCGGTCGCGAGCTGGCGCTGAATCCGTTTCTGGCGCCGCTGCGCTACGATCCGGAGCACCGCTGGTGAGCGCCGCAAAGGCCCCCAAGGGCACCTACGACCTGCTGCCTGCCGCCGCCGAGCGGCGCGCCGACATCGTCGCCATCGCCGCCGACGTCTTTACCTCGTATGGCTTTCGCCAGATCGTCACGCCCGAGTTCGAAGAGACGGCGCTGTTCGCCAGGGGGGTCGGCGACGCGACCGACATCGTGCGCAAGGAGATGTACTCGTTTCCCGACCGCGGCGGGCGCGAGCTCACATTGCGCCCCGAAGGCACGGCGCCCGTGTGCCGCGCCTATGTCGAACACGGCATGTTCAAGCTCGTCAAGCCGGTGAAGCTCTGGTACTACGCGCCGATGTTCCGCTACGAACGGCCCCAGGCGGGGCGCTATCGCGAGCACTACCAGTTCGGCGCCGAGGCGCTGGGCTCCGACGACCCGCTGGTCGACGCCGAGGTCATCGCCATGCTGGGCCAGATCTACGACGAGCTCGAGATCGGCGACCTCACGCTCGCCGTGAACAGCATGGGCGACCAGCAATGCCGCCCGGCCTACATGGAGCTGCTGCGCGGCTTTCTGACGGCGCACGCCGCAGAGCTGTGCGGCGAGTGCGGCGAGCGCACCGTAACGAACCCGCTGCGCGTTTTCGACTGCAAGGTCGAAAGCTGCCGCGCGGTGCTGAGCGAGGCGCCGCGGCTTGTCGATCACCTCTGCGACCCCTGCCGGCGCCACTTCGACACCGTGCTCGAGCTGCTGCGCCGGGTGGGCCTCGATCCTGTGCTCGACTTCAGGCTGGTGCGCGGCCTCGACTACTACACGCGCACCACGTTCGAATACCAGTCCAACGCGCTCGGGTTCGCGCAGAGCACGATCGGCGGAGGCGGGCGTTACGACGGTCTGGTCGAGCTGATCGGGGGACCGCCCACGCCGGGTTTCGGGTTCGGCAGCGGACTCGAGCGGGTCACGCTGGTGGCCGGACTCGACGAGGCCGAAGACGAGGGACCGCTGGCCTACGTGGTGTCGTTCGCGCCCGATAGCCGCGCCGACGCCTTCGCCCTCGCCCAGCACCTGCGTCGCGACCTGCTGGTCGACGCCGAGTGCGACCTCGTCGGCCGTAGCGCCAAGGCCCAGCTCAAACAGGCCGGGCGCAGCGGCGCCGAGCTCGCCCTGCTCGTAGGGCTCGACGATCTGGTCGACGGCGAGGTGCGTGTGCGCGACCTCGACAGCGGTGACGAAGAGGACGTGGCGCTCGCCGAGCTCGGCGACTGGTTCGACGACTGGCTCGACGACGACGAGCTCGGCGGTCACGGCCACCATCACGGCAACGGCAACGGCAACCCCCTGGGCGGCAACGGCGGGGGAGACAGGTGAGCGACACCGCGCTGCCCGGTGAGCTGCGCAGTGCGCTGCCCGGTGAGCTGAGGATCGGCGATGTGGGGCGCGAGGTGCGGCTCGCCGGCTGGGTGGCCCGCCGCCGCGATCACGGCAGCCTCATCTTCGTCGACCTGCGCGACCGCTCCGGCCTCGTGCAGCTCGTCTTCGACCCCCGGACCGCGCCCGCGGCGCACCATCTGGCCGAGGGGCTGCGCTCTGAATACGTTATCCGGGCCGGCGGCGCGGTGGTCGCTCGCGACCCCGATACGGTCAATCCGGGCCTGCCCACCGGCGAGGTCGAGGTGCGCGTCGCCGAGGTCGAGCTGCTGTCGAGCGCCAGGACGCCGCCGTTCGAGATCGAGTCGGGCGAGGGGCACGATGTCGACGAGATGCTGCGCCTCAAGTACCGCTACCTCGACATCCGTCGGCCGCCCATGCTGGCGCGGCTCGAGCTGCGCCACCGCGCCGCGCGGGCGGCGCGCGACTTTCTCGACGCGCACCGGTTCCTCGAGATCGAGACACCCATGCTGACTCGTTCCTCGCCCGAGGGTGCGCGCGACTTTCTCGTGCCTTCACGCCTGCAGCCGCACAGCTTCTACGCGCTGCCACAGTCGCCGCAGATGTTCAAACAGATCCTCATGGTCGGCGGCGTCGACCGCTACTACCAGCTCGCGCGCTGCTTTCGCGACGAAGACCTGCGCGCCGACCGCCAGCCCGAGCACACTCAGATCGACGTCGAGATGTCGTTCATGACGGCCCCGGAGATCCGCGAGCTCCTCGAAGGCCTGATGGCGGCGATCGTCGAGGGCGTGGGGGAGGGGCCGCTCGAACTGCCGCTGCCCACGCTCACCTACGATGAGGCGATGCTGCGCTACGGTTCCGACAAGCCCGACCTGCGCTACGGCCTGGAGATTGTCGAGCTGTCCCACCTGTTCCGGGTCAGTGAGTTTCAGGTGTTTCGCGCCGCGCTCGAGGGCGGCGGCGTGGTGCGCGCCATCAGGGCGCCGCAGGGCGGCCGCCTGTCGCGCGCCCAGATCGACGGCCTCACCGAACACGCCAAGGCTCACGGCGCCAGGGGCATGGCCTACGTCTTCGTCGAAGACGGCGGCGCGCTGCGCGGGCCGATCGTCAAGTTCCTCTCCGAGCGCGAGCAACACGACCTGGTCGAGTGCACGGGTGCGGCTTCCGGCGATCTGATCGTCTTCGCCGCCGATCAGGCGGCGGCCGCGGCCGGCGTGCTCGGCGCACTGCGTGCGGCGCTTATCGGCCTGCTCGCCCCCCAGCCGTCGCGCCGCTGGTCGCTGCTCTGGGTGATCGAGTTCCCGCTCTTCGAGATCGAGTCCGAAAGCGGCGCGCTGACCTACGGCCATAACCCTTTCAGCCTGCCGACCGCCGAGACACTGGCCTACCTCGACGCGGAGCCGCTGCGCGTGAGAGGCGCCCAGTACGATCTCGTGCTGAACGGCGTCGAGCTCGGCTCGGGCTCTCTGCGCATCCCCGACGCCGCCCTGCAGCGCACGATCCTGCGCACTCTGGGCATGAGCGAGGAGCGCATCGACGAGTCGTTCGGCTGGTTTCTCGAGGCGCTGCAGTACGGCGCCCCGCCTCATGGCGGCATTGGTCTGGGGTTCGACCGCATCGTCATGCTGCTGGCGGGCGAATCGTCTATTCGTGACGTTATCGCCTTTCCCAAGACCGCGTCCGGATCCGATCCGATGACCGGTGCGCCGGCGCCCGTCGCAGTGCGCCAGTTGCAGGAGTTGCGCGTGCGGCCCACCTGAACCCGGCTTCATTACTCAAGCATTTCGCCGGTCTGCCGACTATTTGTGGGACAACAACGTTCCTGCTAGCATGCCGACTGCTCGACCTTGTTCGTGATTCGCGGCGTTATTGAGCCAACACTCACGCGCCGGGAGCCCGGCTCCGGCCGGTCCGTGGACCGCCGGGAGGGCACCCACCTGCACTTGCAGGTTCAATAAAAAAGCGAACACGGCAAGGTGGAGCCTTTGACTTGGAGGCGAAGATGAGTGGCCAGCCCGCGTACCGGTCGTTTCTCGTCAAAGCGGCCCTGATCATCGTCATGGGCGCCGCGATCATGGCGGTCCTGACCGGAGGCATCGTCCTGGCGACCAACGCCCCGACCACCGTTTCGCCGACGACCGTGAGCGGCAACTACAACACCGCCGGCAGCTACGGCATCACGGGCTACCCGACCCTTACGGTCAACGCCCAGGCGCCGAACATCCCCAGCTTCGTCAAGAACCCGCTCGCCGAGAAGCGCGGCGTCATTCTTCTGGTTTACGTCGCGGGCGTCACCGAAGACGACCAGATGCTCGGCTACTTCAACGCCATCAAGACCAAGTACGCGGCCCAGGGCTCGTTCTTCTCGTTCGAGGCGCGCCACGCCTCTGAGCTCGGCGATCTGCTCGCTCAGCTCAAGATCAGCCAGCCGCCGGCCTTCGTCGTCATCTCTCCGGACGGCAGCGTCTACCAGGAATACACCGGCTGGATCAGCGAGCAGGTCATGTCGCAGGTCGTCGCCAACGCCCTCGCCAAGTAAGCAGAGGTCGCAGCCCGGTCTCAAGCACACCCGCCTGCGGCCCGGCGCCGTCCGCCGGCGAGCGCTGCCCACAAGGGCGGCACGGCGACGGCGCTGCGCGCCGCCGCCCCGTTCGATTCCCGCCGTTTCCCTGTTTGACTGACGCGACCGCTGTGGTACGATAATCCCGACCTTTTCTGTTGGTATTTGACCACGACGTCACGGAGGGCCGGGGTGCGCATCTCCTCTCGCTGCGAATACGGTCTGCGAGCGATGATCTATCTCGCCCGGTCCGAGCGCGACGAACCCGTGCCCCTGACCCAGATCGCTCGCCGCGAAGACATGCCCACCGCCTTTCTCGAGCGCATCCTCGCCCGGCTGCGCGAGGGCGGGCTGGTGGCGAGCACGAGGGGCGCCAGCGGCGGCTATCGGCTCTCGCGTCCGGCCGGCGCCATCTCGGTGGGCGACATCGTCACCGCCATCGAAGGGCCTCTTTCGCTCGTCGGCTGCCTGCCCGACGAAGGCGGCTGCGCCAGAGCCGGGAGCTGCGCCTCGCAACGTGTATGGCGCCGTCTCGACGACGCCATCAGCGGAGCGCTGGGCGACATCAGTCTCGAAGAACTCTCTGTGGAGGCGATCACGACATGAGAACCGTGTACTTCGATCACGCGGCGACCACCGCCGTCGACCCGCGCGTCTTCGCCGAGATGGAACCGTACTTCGTCGAGCGCTACGGCAACCCGTCCGAGATCCACAGGCTGGGCCGCGAGGCGCGCGAGGCGGTCGACAAGGGGCGCGCCCAGGTGGCTGCGGCGCTCGGGGCGGCCGACAAGGAGATCGTCTTTACGAGCGGCGGCACCGAGGCCGACAACCTGGCGCTCAGCGGTTTTCTGCAGCGCTTCGAGCCCGGTCATCTGATCGTGAGCGCGATCGAGCACCCGGCCGTGATGGAGACGGCGCGCTACCTCATGCGCCAGGGCTGGGAGGCGACCTTTGCGCCCGTCGACCACGAGGGCACGGTCGACGTCGACGCCTACGCGGCGGCCTTCCGGCCCGACACGCGTCTGGCGTCGGTGATGTTCGCCAACAACGTGGTCGGCACCGTGCAGCCCATCAAGGAGCTGGCCCGCATCGCCCACGAGCACGGCGCGGCCTTTCACACCGACGCCGTGCAGGCCGTAGGGGCGATGCCGATCGACGTCGACGACCTGGGCGTCGATCTGCTCTCGCTGTCGGGTCACAAGCTCTACGGCCCCAAGGGTATCGGGGCCCTGTACATCAGACGGGCCACCAGAGTGGCGCCCATCCTGCACGGCGGCGGCCACGAACGGCGGCTGCGGTCAGGCACCGAGAACGTGCCCGGCATCGTCGGCCTCGGCGCCGCCCTGACTCTCGCCGTCGCGGCGCTGCCCACGGAGGGCCCGCGCCTCGTTGCGCTACGCGACCGCCTGACCGCGGGCCTGCTGGCGTCGATCGAGGACACCGTCAACCTCGGTCATCCGAGCGCACGCCTGCCCGGCAACGTCTGCGTCTCCGTCGCCTACATCGAGGGCGAGTCGATGGTCCTGCAGCTCGACGCCAAGGGCATCGCGGTGTCGAGTGGTTCCGCCTGCGCCTCGGGCTCGCTCGAGCCGTCGCACGTCATTCTCGGCATGGGCTACCGCGCCGAGGAGGCGCACGGCAGCGTGCGTCTCACGCTCGGTCGCGAGAACTCCGACGCCGACGCCGACTACTTTCTCGAGGTCTTTCCGCCCATCGTCGCGCGCCTGCGCGAGATGAGTCCGCTCTACGTGAAGAGGTAAGCGCATGTACACCGATCTTGTGATGGACCACTTCTCGAACCCCCGCAACGTCGGAGAGGTCGAGGACCCCGACGGCGCCGGCCAGATCGGCAACCCGGTCTGCGGCGACGTCATGCGCATGACGATCAAAGTCGACGACGACCGCATCACCGACGTCAAGTTCAAGACCTTCGGCTGCGGCGCGGCGGTGGCGACCTCGAGCATGGTGACCGAGATGGTCATGGGCAAGACGCTCGACGAGGCCGCCGAGATCTCCAACCGGGCCGTCGCCGAGGCGCTCGGCGGGCTGCCCGCCCAGAAGATGCACTGTTCGAACCTCGCCGCCGACGCCCTGCATCTCGCCATCGAGGACTATCTGACCAAGGCCGGTCGCAGCGGCGACGTCGCGAAGGTGCTCGGAAAAAAAGCGTCGTCGTAGGCCTGAGCGGCGGCGTCGACAGCGCCGTGGCCGCCCTCGCCCTGCGCGAGGCCGGCTACGAGGTGCGGGCCGCCACGGTGAAGCTCTGGCCGGGCGACGACCAGCGCAGCTGCTGCTCGCCGGCCGCCGTGGCGCGGGCGCGCGACAGCGCGCACGCCATCGGCGCGCCGCACTTCAGCGTGAACGACGAGCCGCGCTTCGCGGCCGACGTCGTGGCGCCCTTTGTCGCCTCGTACCTCGCCGGCGAGACTCCCAACCCGTGCGTCGAGTGCAACCCGGGCCGCCTGGCGCGCCTTGTCGCGCTGGCCGATCGGCTCGGCGCGGCCTGGGTGGCGACCGGGCATTATGCGAGGCTCGTGCGCTGCGAGGGCGCGCCGCGCATAGCGCGCGGTCGCGATCGCGCCAAGGATCAGTCGTACATGCTGTGGCGCGTGCCGCCCGAGACTCTGGAGCGCCTGATCCTGCCGCTCGGCGAGCTCACCAAGCCCGAGGTCCGCGCCTGGGCGCGGCGCGCGGCGCTGCCGCCGGCCGACCAGCCCGACAGTCAGGAGGTCTGCTTTGCCCCCGGCGACCACCGCCGGTTCCTGGCGGCGCGCGGTGCGCCGTGCGAGGGGGGCGAGATCGTCGATGGGGAGGGCCGCGTGCTCGGTCGCCACGGCGGCTGCTGGCGCTTCACCGTCGGCCAGCGGCGCGGCCTAGGGATCAGCGCCGCGACGCCGCTCTACGTGCTGGCGATCGAGGCCTCGAGCGGTCGCGTGGTGGTCGGGCCGGCCGCGGCACTGGCGGCGACGACCGTGGAGGTCCGCGGCCTGGTCGATCGCGGTCTGGGCGACGGTAGCGACCTCGAGGTGCAACTGCGCTACAAGGCCGAGGCGGTCGGCGTGGCGCGCCTGCGGCGGCTGGCCGGCGATCGCGCCCGCATCGACCTTGCGGAATCGTTCAGTGGGGCGGCGCCGGGACAGTCGGCCGTGTTCTATCGCCACGACGTCGTCGTGGGAGGGGGCATCATCACGCCGAGCACGGCGCGCCGTTCACCGGCCTGAGGCGGGTGTGATAAGGTGACCGCGCAATTGCGAGGCCAAAAAACAGCGGCGATGGAGGCGACGTCGATGACCAACTTACTGCTGATCGCGGCCGTTAGTACGCCCTCGATGGCGCTGCGCTACGCGGCCGCGTTCTTTCTTGTGGTCGTCGGGATCGGGCTGATCTACGCCCTCGTCCGCCTGGGCGGCGCTCTGGGCTCCGCCGAGAAGCTCCTGACCGACGTCGACACCGAGGTCGTGCCGCTGCTCCAGCAGGCCACCGAGACGCTCGACGGGGTCAACACCGAGCTCGATAAGGTCGGTGTCGTCATGTCGAGCGTGGTCGACGTCACCGAGAAGGTCGATCAGACGACCCGTATCGTCGAGTCGGCCATCACCGTGCCGGCCAAAAAGGCCGCCGCCTTTGGCGCCGGCGTGTCGCAGGCCGTCTCCAGCTTCTTCAACAGAGGCTCCGACGCCAGCGCGCCGCTCGACAATGACGAGCCGTCGAGCGCCGCCGCCTGGAGCTCACCGGCGGGCTATGCTCCCGGCGCGGCGGCGCCCGAGGCGTCGGGCGCGGCCACGTCGTCCGACCCGGCCACGCCGCCGTCCGCGGGGGCGCCGGCCACCGGGTCAGGCGATGCGCCGGCCGACGCGTCGGCCCCCGAAACGGAAGAGGTGAGCGGCGGGTGAAGTTCTGGGGAACGCTTGTCTTCGGTAGCGCGCTCGCCGGCGCGAGCGTCGCCTACTACGTGCGCGAGCGCAGCCAGGCCACCGGGCAGAGCTATCTGGACGTAGTGCTGCAGCTGCCCAGCGACGCGCGGCGGGGGTACGGCGAGGCGCGCCGCCGGGCTCGGCTGGCCATCGACGATGGGCTGCGGGCCGCACGGGCGCGTGAGCGCCAGGTCGAGCAGCTCCTCGTGGTCGCGGCGCCGCGCGACGACGATCCTGCCGTCTGAGCGAGGTTCGATGTGGGAGACACGATCCGTCTTGAAGTGACGGCGACACCGGCGGCGCTGCCGGTGGTGCGCATGGTGCTCGGTGGCGTGGCGACGCGCGTCGATCTCTCCCTCGACGAGATCGACGACCTGTACGTGGCCGTGGAGGAACTGCTCTGCGCGGCGAGCGACGCCGGCGAAGACCCCCGTTACGAGTTGCTCATCGGGGTCGTGCCGGATGGTGTCACCGTGAACGCTGGACCGTTCCGTTCACCGGGGCTGAGGGCGCGGCTCACCGGTGGAGTGAGTGCCGGCGAGCTCGACCTGAAGACGGTCATGCGCGGGGTCGTCGAGCTGGTCGAGGTGTGCGCGGCGCCCGACGATTGCTACTGCGTCGTTTTCGCCAAGCGCCGCGGCGGCGTCTGAGGCCGCCATGTCCGACGCCCACACTCTGGAACCACCCGACCACCGGCTCGTTGCCGGCGAGTCCGACGAGCCCGACACACGGCAGAGCTCGAGCGAGCCCGTCGCCGATGACGACGAAGGCGAGGGCGGCGAGGGGCGCGGGGGCGACGGGCCTGAGGGCGACGAAGGGCGCGAGGGCGACGACGACGACGAGATCGTCGGGCGCGTCGTGCCGCCGACCGCGCGGGGCAAGGACGAGTCCGAAAAGCTCGACCAGTTCCTGCTGCGCCGGTACCACCTGCACGGCGACCGCCGGGCGCGCGACCAGCTGATCACCATGTACCTGCCGCTGGTGCGCTCCCTCGCCCGACGCTACTCGTCGCGCGGCGAGCACTTCGACGACCTCGTCCAGGTCGGCTCGATCGGCCTCATCAAGGCGATCGACCGGTTCGACCTCACGCGCGGCGTCGAGCTCACGACCTACGCCACGCCCAACATCATCGGCGAGATCAAGCGTTACTTTCGCGATAAGGGCTGGTCGGTGCGCGTGCCGCGCGGCCTACAGGAGCTCAACATCCGCCTGAACAAGGTGATCGACGAGCTCGTCCCCAAGCTGCAGCGCTCGCCCACCATCAACGAGATCGCCGAGGCGGCGGGGGCGACCCCCGAAGAGGTGCTCGAGGCGCTCGAGACCAGCCAGGCCTACAACTCGGTCTCGCTGCAGGCGGCGCCCAGTGGCGAGTCGGGCGACGACGAGACCGGCCTGATCGACTACATGGGCACCGAAGAAGAGGCCTACGACACGATGGAGGACCGTACCATGCTCGCTCCGGGCTTCGCCAAGCTCGACGCCCGCGAGCGCTACATCCTTCATCTGCGCTTCTTCGAGGGCCTCACGCAGTCGCAGATCGCCGCCCGTGTCGGCATCTCGCAGATGCACGTGTCACGGCTCATCCGCCGGGCGCTCGAGAAGCTGCGCGCCAACATCGGCGAGGGCGCGCTGTAAAGCTCCGGCTCTGTCCACCCGGAGAGACCGCTTCGTGAGGTGCACATGACCCAGAGACACAACGGTCCGCCGCTGTCGTCGGCGGCGATCCGCCGGGCGTTCGGCGAGTTCTTCGCGGCGCGCGGCCACCTGGCGCCGGCGCCGGCCTCGCTGGTCCCGGCCGGCGATCCGAGCGTGCTGTTCACGACCGCCGGCATGCAGCAGTTCAAGCCGTACTATCTCGGCGTCGACACGCCGCCGGCGCGGCGGCTGACCACCTGTCAGCGCTGTTTTCGCACGTCCGACGTCGAGAACGTCGGGCGCACCGCGCGCCACCTGACCTTCTTCGAGATGCTCGGCAACTTCTCGATCGGCGACTACTTCAAGCGTGAGGCGATCGCCTGGGCGCTCGAGTTCTCAGACGAGATGGCGATCGACCGGGCGAGGGTCAAGGTCAGTGTGTTCGGCGGCGACGACCAGGTGCCCGCCGACGACGAGGCGATCGCGATCTGGAAGTCCCACGGTTTCGCCGACGACGACATCGTCCATCTCGGGCGCGGCGAGAACTTCTGGGGTCCGGCCGGACCGACCGGTCCCTGTGGGCCGTGCACCGAGCTGTACTTCGACATGGGTGAGCAGCTCGGCTGCGGGCGACCCGAGTGCGCCCCCGGCTGCGAGTGCGACCGCTGGATGGAGTACTGGAACCTCGTCTTCGTGCAGTACGAGATGGACGCGGATGGCGGCCTCTCGCCGCTGGCCGCGCAGAGCATCGACACGGGCATGGGGCTCGAGCGGGTCACCGCCGTCCATCAGGGCGTCGTCACGGTCTACGAGACCGACGCCTTTCGGCCGCTGATCGAGCTCGCAGAGCGGCTTTCGGGCGCGACCTACGGGTCCGCGGAGGTCGTGACGCGGGCACTGCGCACTATCGCCGAGCACTCCCGAGGCATCGCCTTTCTGATCATGGACGGCGTCCTGCCCGGCAATGAGGGCCGCGACTACGTACTGCGGCGCATCATCCGGCGGGCCGTCCAGCAGGGCGTGGCCATAGGGCTCGACGAGCCGTTTCTGGCGCGCCTGTGCGAGCGGGTCGTCGACCTCATGGGCGAGGCCTATCCGGCGCTCTTGACCAGCCGCGAGGCGATCGTCGAGGTCGTGACCCAAGAGGAGGCGCGCTTCACGCACACCCTTTCCCAGGGGATGGGCATCCTCGACGAGGCTTTGCGCCGCGCCCGCAATTCCGGCGCCGAGCTGCCGCCCGAGGTCGCCTTCGAGCTCCACGACACCTACGGCTTTCCGTTCGACCTGACCCGCGAGATCGTCCAGGACGCGGACATGAGCGTCGACGAGGCGGGCTTCGAACGGCTCATGGCCGAGCAGCGCGAGCGCGCCCGCAGCGCCCAGCGGGCCGGCGAGAGCGGTCCGGGCGAGCTCGAGGCCTTCCAGCGTGACACCGCGGCTCTCGAGACGACCTTCGTCGGGTACGAGCGCCTCGAGGCCTACACCGTGGTGCGCGCCGCTCGCGTGCTCGCCGATGGCCGGGTGGCGCTCAAGCTCGAGGAGTCGCCGTTCTACGCCGAGGGCGGCGGCCAGGTCGCCGATACCGGCTGGATCCACACCGACTCCGGTAAGCTCGACGTGCTCGACGTGGCGCGCTTCGAAAGCGACCAGGTCATCGTCGGCCGCCTGACCGAGGGCAGCGTCGTCGAGGGTGAGCGCGCCAAGGCCATGGTCAACGCCGTGCGGCGCCACCAGACGGCCTGCAACCACACCGCCACGCACCTTCTGCACAACGCGCTGCGCATCGTGCTCGGCGACGACGTGCGGCAGGCCGGCTCCCTCGTGAGCCCCGACAAGCTGCGCTTCGACTACAAGACGCGGCGCTCGCCCACCCTCGCCGAGCTGCGCCAGATCGAGGATCTGGTGAACCGGCGCATCGTCGAGAACCACCCGGTGAGGCCCTTCGTCACCACGCGCGAGTACGCCGCCGAGATCGGCGCTCTGGCGTTCTTCGAGGAGAAGTACGGCGAGTTCGTGCGCGTGCTCGAGATCGACGAGTTCAGCCGCGAGCTGTGTGGCGGCACGCACGTATCGTCTACCTCGCAGATCGGGCTCTGCAAGATCACCGCCAGCACCTCGGTCGGCGCCAATACGCGGCGCCTCGAGGCGATCACCTCGGCGGCCGCAATAGAGCACTACCGTGGCCTCGAGGCCCGCGAGGCCGCCCTTGCCGCGGAGCTCGGCGTGCCGGCGGACCGCCTCGCCGGTACAGTCCGCCGCCGTCTCGCCGAGATCGACGAGCTCAGGCAGGCGGCCGGCGCGGCCGCCAGCGGTGAGCGCCACGGGCGCGTCGACGAGCTCCTGGCCGGGGCGCTGGCGGTGAGCGGCGCGACCCTCGTCGCCGGACAGGTCGACGCCCAGAAGCCCGACGAGCTGCTCGCGCTGGCCGACGAGATCCGCGCGACGCGCCCCGACGCGGCGGTCATCCTGCTGGCTGCCATCGACGGCCGCGTCGCCGTGGTGGTCGCCGCCAGCGACGCCCTCGTGGGCCGCGGGCTGCGCGCCGGCGAGGTCCTCTCCGCCATGATGCCGGCCGTCGACGGCCGCGGCGGCGGCAAGCCCACGCTCGCTCGCGGCGGCGGCACGAACCTGGGTGGCATGGCCGCCGCGCTCCAGGCCGGCCTCGTTAGGGCCCGGGAGCTCCTCGGGGACTGACGTGCGGCTCCTGGCGCTCGACTATGGCGTCGCGCGCACCGGTGTCGCTGTCTGCGACGAGACCGGCACCATCGCCCGGCCGCTGACGGTCGTGGCGCGGGCGGGCACGCCGGCCGGCTTGGGGGCCGTCAGGGAGCTCGTGGCGGCCGAGGGCGTGTCGCAGGTCGTGGTCGGCCTGCCCGTGTCGCTCGACGGCAGCGAGCATGGCCAGGCGCGCGCCGTGCGCTCGTTCGTGGCGCGCCTGCGCCGCGAGATCGACGTGCCGGTCGTCCTGTACGACGAGCGCTTCACGACGGCGATCGCGCGCCAGCGGGGGGGGACCGGACCGCTCGACGCCCGCGCGGCGGCTCAGATCCTCGAGGACTACCTGAGCTCGCGGTGAGCCTCGCCGTGTCGCCGCCGAGGCGCTCGGTCCGCCCGGGCGCGGGGAGCTGCGCACGGTCTCGGACGGCGGTCGGGGGCAGGATGTGGGGCCTCGGTGTGCAAGCTTGCAGTGGCGGCCGCCGACTCCTCGCCGACGGTCTCATACCACCTTGGGGGCGACAGACGTGACGACCATCGCAGGCAGCACAGTCCTGACCGGCATCATCGGCTTGCCGGTGACACACTCGCTCTCGCCGGCCATGCACAACGCCGCCTTCGCGGCGCTCGGGCTGGACATGGCCTATGTGCCGCTGCCGGTCGCCCCGGGGGACGTCGAGGCGGCGGTGATGGGGCTGCGGGCCCTCGGGTTTCGGGGCGCCAACGTCACCATGCCCTACAAGGCCGCGGTGCTTGCGTTTCTCGACGACGTTGCCGACGACGCCCGCCGCATCGAGGCCGTGAACACGATCGTCGTCGACGACGTCCTGCGCGGCTACAACACCGACATCGACGGTTTCGTGGCGGCGCTGCGCGACGTCGTCCCAGAACCTCTGGACGGCGCCCGCGGCCTTGTGCTCGGGGCCGGTGGCGCCGCCCGCGCGGCCGTGCTCGGCCTGCTGCGCCTGGGAGTGCGGCGCTGCCTGATCGTCAATCGCTCAGTGGCGCACGCCGAGGAGCTTGTGCGCCTGCTTCAGCCGTGCGACGAGGGCGCGCGCTTCGAGGTCGTCGCCCTCGACGAGCTCGCCGCCGCCGCGGTCCGCGGGGCGGACATCGTGGTCAACACCACCCCCCTCGGCATGGGCGAGCGGCTTAAAGTGCCCGGCGTTTTGGTCGATAACATCCGACGTGACCACATCGTGTACGACGTGGTCTACGGACGGCGGCCGACAATGCCTCTCGAACGTGCCCGGGCAATGGGAGCGCGGGCGATCGACGGTCTGGGCATGCTCGCCTGGCAGGCCGCGCTCTCGTTCGAACTCTGGACGGGGCGAGCGGCGCCACTGGAAGTGATGCGGAGTGCCGCGCGACAATGAACGTCGGGTCGCGGACCGGGCAACGGTCCGCGACGGTAGACCCCCCGAGGTCGAGATCGTCTCCCGCGACGATGTCGATCCGGATGCCACGGACGGCTGGGGTGATCGCGCACCGACTGACGACCAGGAGGCGGACGGCTTCGTGAGCACAGGCCACGACGAGATCTTCGACTCCGGCGGCGTCTTCGATGCCCTGGTCGACCTCGATGAGGACGACGTCCTGGCTACGGTCAAACCCATCGAGATCCCCGGCGTGGCCGACCTTGTCGCGGCCGCCGGCGACGAAGTCGACGACAACGCGGACGGCCTCCACCCGGCCGGCGTCGATGCCGTCCTCGAGCGCTTGCAGGCGGCCGACGCGGCCGCCGCCGCAGGCGCTCCGGCGCCCCTGCGGGCGAGCAAGAAGCGCCTCGGCGAGATCCTGGTCGACATGGAGCTCGTCACCGAGGAGCAGATCGAAAGCTGCCTGGCACGCCAGAAGGAGACCCTCAAACGCCTCGGCCAGCTGCTGCTCGAAGACAAGGTCATCTCGGAGCTCGACCTGACCAAGGCGCTGGCCACCAAGTTCGGCATCGAGTACCTCGACCTCACGCGCGTCCAGCTCGACATGTCCGCCGCCGGTCTGCTTTCGGAAAGGCTCTGCCGGCGCTACGGCGCCATTCCGGTGCGGTTCCTCGACGACACCACCCTGCAGGTCGCCATGATCGACCCCGCCAACGTCCTGGTGGCCGACGATCTGCGGATCATGACCGGCTACACGATCGTGCCGGCCATCGCCAGCGAAGAAGACGTCTACGGGGCGATCGGCAAGCTGAACCGCCTCGACGATCACGTCACCGAGAACGCCGAGGCGGCCGGGCTGGGCGACGAGGAGATCACCGACATCCGCGAGATGACGGAGGAGCCGCCGATCATCAAGCTCGTCAACTCGGTGATCGCGCAGTCTGTCGACGACGCCGCGAGCGACATCCATTTCGAGCCTCAGGCCAAGGAGCTGGTCGTGCGCTTCCGCCTCGACGGCGTCCTGCACGAGGTCATGTCGGTGCCGCGGCGCATGCAGAACGGCGTCATCAGCCGCCTCAAGGTCATGGCCGATCTCGACATCGCCGAGCGCCGCGTCCCGCAGGATGGGCGCATAGGCCTCGTGGTCGGCGGCAAGCCTATCGACATGCGCGTCGCTACGCTGCCGACCGTCTACGGCGAGAAGATCGTCATGCGCCTGCTCGACAAGAGCAACGTCATGCTCGACCTGTCCCAGCTCGGCTTCTCGGCAAAGGCGCTCAAACGCTACCGGCGCTCGTTTACGAGACCATACGGCGCCATCTTCGTCACCGGGCCGACCGGGTCGGGCAAGTCGACCACGCTGTATGCCACGCTGAACATCATCAACTCACCCGAGAAGAACGTGATCACCGTCGAAGACCCGGTCGAGTATCGTCTGCCGGGCATCAACCAGGTACAGGTCAATGTGAAGGCGGGCATGACGTTCCCGGCGGCGCTGCGCTCGATCCTGCGCTGCGACCCCGACATCGTCATGGTCGGCGAGGTCCGCGACCACGATACCGCCGCCATCGCCATCGAGTCGGCCCTGACCGGCCATCTGGTGCTCACCACGCTCCACACCAACGACGCGCCCGGCGCCCTGTCTCGCCTCACCGAGATGGGCATCGAACCCTTCCTCACCTCGTCGGCCGTGGACTGCGTTCTTGCCCAGCGCCTGGCGCGTCGTCTCTGCCACGAGTGCAAGGAACCCTACGAACCATCTGAGGAGATGCTCAAGAAAAACGACTTTCCACCCGAGGTCTTCGAGATGGGAAAGGTGACGCTGTACCGGCCGAAGGGCTGCTCGCGCTGCAACAACACGGGTTACAAGGGGCGACTGGGCCTCTATGAGGTCATGGTCATGAGCGAAGCCATACGCAGATTGACCGTCGAGCGCAAGAGCGCCGACGAGATCGGCCGGGTAGCGCAGGCCGAGGGCATGAGGAGCCTGCGTGAGGACGGCATCGATAAGGTGCTCCTGGGTCATACGTCGATCGAAGAGATCGTCCGGGTCATCATCTGACAACTTGCCTGCAAGGGGACGAAAACAATGGATCTTGTCGACATTCTGCTTGAGGTCCTGGAGCGCGAAGCCAGCGACTTGCACCTGACGGTCGGCGCACCGCCGATCGTGCGCGTCAACGGCGTTCTGGAGCGACTCGACTACCCGCGCCTGGGCGCCAACGACACTCGCGAGCTCATCTACAGCATCCTGTCCCAGGACCAGCGGCAGCGGCTCGAGAACGAGTGGGAGATGGACTTTTCGTACTCGGTGCCCGGCCGCGCCCGGTTTCGCGTCAACGCCTATTTCCAGCGCAACAGCCTGGGGGCGGCCTTCCGCCTCATCCCCGTCCAGATCAGAAAGCTCGAGGATCTCGGCCTTCCCCAGGCGCTGCGCGCCTTCACCACCAAGCCGCGCGGCTTCGTGGTGGTGACCGGACCGACCGGCTGCGGCAAGTCGACGACGCTGGCGTCGATGATCGACGAGATCAACGAGGTCCGCGAAGAGCACATCATGACGATCGAGGACCCCATCGAGTTCCTCCACCATCACAAGAAGTGCATGATCAACCAGCGCGAGGTCGGCGCCGACACGAAATCGTTCAACCGCGCCCTGAAGTCGGTGCTGCGCCAGGACCCCGACGTGATCCTGGTCGGCGAGATGCGCGACATCGAGACCATGGCGACCGCCCTCACCGCGGCCGAGACCGGCCATCTCGTCTTTGCCACCCTGCACACCCAGGACGCGCCGCAGACCATCGACCGCATCATCGACGTCTTCCCGCCACACCAGCAGGAGCAGATCCGTGTGCAGCTGTCGACGACCCTCGTGGGGGTGTGCACGCAGCAGCTTCTGCCGACGCGCGACGGCCGCGGCCGGGTCGTCGCCTGCGAGCTGCTCGTCCCGACGCCGGCCGTGCGCAACCTCATCCGCGAAGGCAAGACGCACCAGATCTACTCCGTAATGCAGACCGGCCAGCAGTACGGCATGGTGACAATGGACTCCACGCTGGCCGATCTCGTGCGGCGCGGCGTCATCTCGCTCGAGCTCGCCCAGAGGCGTTCGAGCGCTCCCGACCAGCTCAATCGTCTGCTCGGCCCCCAGGGTCAGGCGGCCAGAGCCGGCTAAAGGTTTGGCGGAGCATGACGAGAACAATCTCGACAAGGGTCGAAGGCAGCCGGGGCGATCGCGGCCCCAGTGCCGGCGCCGCCGAGAAGTGACGGAGGACTCATGGCCACGTTCACCTACAAGGCTCTCGATGCCCGGGGCATGACCGCCGCGGGCCAGATCGACGCCGACAACAAGTCGGCCGTTGCGGCCAGCCTGCGCAACAAGGGACTCACCGTCGTCGACATCGACGAGGTCAAGACCAGCCTCGCCAAGACCGACGTCTTCGCCGGGCTGCAACGCATCAAGGCCAAAGACCTCACCATCTTCTCGCGTCAGTTCGCGACCATGATCAACTCTGGTCTGGCGATGCTGAGGGCGCTGTCGGTGCTCGAGGAGCAGACTGAGAACCCCAAGCTCGCCGCGGTGCTGACCCAGGTGCGGGCCGACGTCGAGGCCGGCATCTCGCTGTCCGACGCGCTCGAGAAGCACCCCAGGGTATTCTCGCCCCTGTATGTCAACATGGTGCGCGCCGGTGAGATCGGCGGTATCCTCGACGAGGTCCTCAACCGCCTCGCCACCCAGCTCGAAAAGGACGACCAGATCAGACGGGCGGTCAAGTCGGCGATGACCTATCCGACGATGATCGCCGGCTTCGCTCTCATCGTGATGACCGGCATGGTGCTCTTTCTGATCCCGGTGTTCGCCGGCATGTACCAGGAGCTGGGCAACGCCAAGCTGCCGCTGCTCACGAGGATGATGGTGACCGTCTCCGACACCATGCGCAGCTGGAAAGGCGCGGTCGTGGTCGTGGTGATCATCGCCCTGGTGGTGCTCATCGGCAAGCTCAAGCGCACCGAGAAGGGCACCGAGGTCTGGGACCGCTTCAAGCTGCACGTGCCTATGGGCATCGGCGAAGTCATTCGCAAGATCGCCGTGGCGCGCTTCTCGCGCACGCTGGGCACCCTGGTGTCGAGCGGCGTGCCCATCCTGCAGGCCATCGAGATCACCGGCAAGTCGGCCGGCAACGTCGTCATCGAGCACGCCATGCAGGCGGTGCAGGTGAGCGTCAAAGAAGGCCAGACCATCTCGGAGCCGCTCAAGCACGTCTCGGTGTTTCCCGACATGGTCGTGCAGATGATCTCCGTGGGCGAAGAGACGGGGGCTCTCGACGCCATGTTGCAGAAGGTCGCCGACTTCTACGAAGACGAGGTCAGCGCCGCGGTCAAGTCGCTGACGTCGATCATCGAGCCGATCATGATGATCGGGGTCGGTGCGATCGTCGGCGTTGTGGTCATCGGCATGTATCTGCCGATCTTCGACATGATGAACGTCATCAAGCAGTAGCGGCGCCCCCGGGGCTTCGTTGAACAACGAGCAACTGGTAGCCGACTACGCGGCCTCCCGCTCAGCAGCCAGTCTCGACCAGATCGTGCGCGACAATCAGCGCTTGCTGCACCACGTCCTCAAGCGCTTCGCGACCGCCGACGAGCCGTACGAAGACCTTCTTCAGGTCGCCAACCTCGGACTGATCAAGGCGGTCCAGCGCTTCGACCCGGGCAAGGGGGTGCGCTTCTCGACCTACGCCGTGCCGGTGATCGAAGGCGAGGTCCGCCACCACCTGCGCGACTCGCTGCTGCTACGCCAGCCACGCTGGGTCAAGAGGGTCTATCATCAGATCGAGGACGCCGTCGGCAGCCTCACTCGCAAGCTCGGCCGGCCGCCGCAACTGAGCGAGATCTCGGCCGAGGTGAACATCAGCGAGGCCGGCATCCTCGAAGTGCTCAACGTCTATGCACGCATCGACCTTCAGGGCCTGCCCGACAGCTACGCCGACAGCGGCCCGGTGGCCGACCCCGGTGAGGTGCACTCGCTGCATCTCACCTCGTTCTCGCTGCCCATCGAGGACCGCATCGCGCTCTACGACGCCCTCGACCTTCTTACGGCCTTTCAGCGCAAGCTGATCTATCTGCTGTTTTTTCGCGAATTCACGCAGCACGAGGTCGCCGCCGCTCTGGGGCTGACCCAGAAGAAGGTGTCGCGCGAGTCGATCAAGGCCCTGGCGCGCCTCAAGCAGGTCATGACGCGACGCGTCTTTTAGATCGCGCGGGTAGCCGGGCGCCCGCCGCTCAGGTCAGGCGCTGTCGCTCACGCCGGGGCGGGTCAGCAGTGCTGGCCGGTGCGGGTCTTGCCCGGCTCGCGCCTGCAGTCACGAAACGTCCTCCTCAAGAAAACCGCGGCGCCGACCGATACTTTCCGCGAATCGGCGGCCAGGCCAAAAGAAAAGTGTCTAGAGCCTTGGCGGTTGGGCAACCTGAATGTGAAGGCGAGAAGAGCAAACCGCCCGTGAGGGCGGGGCGCAAAGCCACAGGACTCCTTTCAGAGAGTCGGCTGGGTTGCCGCCGCAGCGAGACGTTGACGCTGTTGGGCCTGTGGTCCGCCGAGAGGCGACACGGGCCCTTTTTCGTGGTCGCCGCAAGAGCAAGGTTTGTAAGGTCAAGAGAGACGATTGCGAAGGAGGTGAGAATTCACATGAAGCGCATCAGCAAAGGTCAGCACGGTTTTACGCTCATTGAGCTCCTGATCGTCATCATCATCATCGGCATCCTGGCCGCCATCGCTATCCCGATGTTCCTCACGCAGCGCAACAAGGCCAAGGACGCGGCGGT
>Ga0182014_10000897_pt1 | contig 40654 bp, 36 predicted proteins | sample 612S2DmetaG_FD_120489 | JGI IMG/M metagenome (GOLD analysis project Ga0182014, IMG submission 120489) | Permafrost microbial communities from Stordalen Mire, Sweden - 612S2D metaG | ecosystem: Environmental > Terrestrial > Soil > Wetlands > Permafrost | place: Sweden: Stordalen | collected... | reverse complement strand
GACGACGACTCAGGGGACATGTTCTCGCTCGTGCTCGACGGCTAGTCACTCGCTTTTGTACGGGTGCAGTGGCCCGTACCGCTCCACCTCGCGATCCGGGTCGCGCCCGAGACGTTCACCGCGGCGATCGAGCGCCTGAGCGAGCGCGGCATCGCATTCGGCAACGGCCCCGAGGATGCTACGAACGGACGCGTCGGCACCACGTCGGTGTCTTGGCCGTGATCAGGCATGCGCCAGGTGGGCGCGCCCGGAGCAAAAGTTTCCGGTCAGCCCGAACCAGACGGCCGGTTTGCGGACACGCCCACTTGGCAGGCTAACCAGGGCGGGAACGCCAGTCCTATCGGGTAGATCACGATTGAAGTTGATCTTTAGAGGAAGCGATCGATTTGGTCGTCATAACAATCGGCTAGCGATGTCCTTTATTCGAGGAGTGTTACGTCCCCCAAGGCGACACGTAGCCGTAGCGGGTTATATGCGCGCAAATGGTAGAGCTCTGGGTCATTCTTAGACAGTGAGAACGTATGGGTGGCCTGTAGCGATCATCGTCGTTGCCCTCTTGGGGCCTGTCGATTATTAACGCGCTGGTTTGATCTTGGGTGTGAGTGTTATGCCCCGAGATGAGGCGTATGCGGTGAGATCGTCCATTGTGGTGAGCCGGGCGACGGCGTGTCCGGTGGTGTGGCCGGCTCGTTCGAGCAGCGGCTTGATCTGCCGTTCGGCTGTGGCGATGGTTCCCTTTGCGACGCCGAACAGCTCGGCCAGGACGGTCTGGGGTACTCCCAGGCGCTGGCGCATGATGGTGACCAGGGTTTTCTCGGCGAGGTTCAGTGCGGCGGGGTGGCCTCCGGCGGGCCGGCGGGCTGCCGGGCCGCCGCGGGCAATGTGCCGGCCGGCCTCGAGCTGGGCCTGGCAGGGGACGGCGAGGGCGTCGGTGAGCTGGTCCCAGGCGGCGGCGGTCATGCCGGTCAGGGCAGGGTGCTCCCAGCCGGGCCGCTCGCCCCGGCCTGGCCGGGCCGAGGGGACTGGCGGCGGGGCCGGCGGCTCGGGGCGGAGGGTGTAGTTCCAGTCGCCGTGCCAGTCGTGGCGCCGCATGGGGAGCGCGGCTACCTGCTCATTGCTGATCTTCGCTCCTGGCGGGCAGGTTCCGGTGTCCAGCCCGGCGCGGACGGTGAGCCCGCCGCGGGTCGTGGTGGCGGCGATGCTCGCCACGATGACGTCGTGGCTGGTCAGCGGTCTTCCCCGCCAGTTCATGGTGATGTGGGCGAACAGCCGGTGCTCGATCTTGTTCCATTTGGAGGTGCCGGGCGGGAAGTGGCACGCGGTGATCTCCAGGCCGGTCTCCAGGGCGAGCGCGGCCAGCTCGAGCTTCCATGCGCGGCCGCGGCTGCTGTTCGAGCCGCCCGAGTCGGCGGTGATGAGCAGGCGCCGGGCACCGGGGCAGGCATCGCGGCCCGCGTCGTTCCACCAGCGGCGGATCGACTCGACGGCGAAGGCGGCCGTGTCGTGGTCAGTGCCGACGTTCACCCAGCCCGTGTTCGCGGCCAGGTCGTAGATCCCGTACGGGATCGCCTTGCCCAGCTCCTGGTCAGGGAAGTCGTGATCCTTGACCAGGACCGGATCGCCGGCGGGCCGCCATTCACGGCCGCCGTTGCGGTAGTTGCCGACCAGTTCCTTCTTCTTGGTGCCGGCGCTGACCACCGGCTCCCCGGCGTCACGGTGCTCCCTGGCCTGCTCGTTCAGGTACCGGAACTGGGCGTCCCGGTCGGGGACCTGGTTCCCCTCGATGGTCTTCGCGTTGCCCTGCAGGCTGAAGCCCTCTTCATGCAGCAGGTCAGCCAGCGTGTCCGGGCCTGCGCGGTGGCCCTGGCGGGCGAGCTCGGCGGACAGTGCCCGAAGCGATTTCGTCGTCCACCGCAGCGGTGACATCGGATCACCGCGCTCATCGGGCTCCACCAGCGCCATCAGGGCCGGCCGCAACCCCAGATCCAGGTCAGCCAGCCGCTTGCGGCCACCGCCCTCCCGGCGGGCCCTGCCCAGCGGATCCTCGCCCCGGTCCAGCTCGGCGGCCCCCTGCGACACCGTGGCTTCCCGGACCTCAGCCGCGTGGGCCACCATCCGGATCCCGCCGTGCCCGAGGACCCGGGCCTCGGCCCCCATCAGCAGCCGCCGCTGCCGCTCGTCCAGATGCGGGAAGATCACCCCGAACTTCGCCGCCAGCATCTCCGCGGTCACCTCAGCCATGCCCTACCGCATACCACAACCCCGGGCGGAAACCAGGAACCTACGGGTTATTTATCGACAAGCCCTTAGCCTAAGTCGATCATGACAGCTGGCCGGCCCAGCTGGGTTCGCGGCGGGGCTGTGGCCGGTTTGTGGTGGCGGGTACCGGGAGAGCAGGTCCCGGGGTGGCGGATGGCTGTTCCGGCCGGCTTATTCAGGGACGACACGAATGCCGTACTGCTCGCTGATCTGGTGGCGCTGTTTGTCGTCTGAGGCGTTGTTGATCTGGTGGAAGTAGTCTTCGATGCCGCCTGGAACGGTGATCAGGAGCAGCCTGGCGGGCTGCTCCTTGGCCTGGAACCGGTGCGGGAGGCCGCGGGGCAGGAACGCGAAGCTGCCCGCTGGGGCGCTGAAGGTGTCGCTGCCGCAGCGGATGGACAGCTCGCCGTCGAGCACGTAGAAGCACTCATCTTCCGTGTCGTGGACGTGCAGCGGCGGCCCGGCTTCGATCGTGGTCTCGAAGGCGCTCAGGGTTCCGCCGGTGGAGCGCCGGGATGCCTTCAGGCCCGGATCGCCGGCCACGCCAGCGCTGGGAGGAACGACATAGCCTGCCAGGAAGTCGGTCATGGATACATGATCACCCTGGGCGCGGCCTGGGTGCTGAGATTCGCCGGGCCAGGCCGCGGGGCCCAGATCCCCGGCCGGCGAAGCTTGTCTCCGGTGCTCGCGTGTCGTTGCGTGGTGGCCTGGCTGCGGGCCGGCAAGATCACGGCTTATGGCGGAGACTGGCGTGGTGGCTGCTGGTGGCGGTCTGACGGACCAGGTCTCGCTGGGGGTGCTGGCCGCCTGGGTGCCGCGGGATGCGGTCGATGACGCGGTGGCCGCAGCGGGCAGGCAGGCGAAGCGGTCGGATGGGAAGCTCCCGCCGCACGTCATGGTGTATTTCGTGATGGCCCTGGCCCTGTTCGCTGATGATGACTATGAGGAGGTCGCGGCCCGGCTGACGGAGACGCTCACGTCGTGGGGGTGCTGGGACGATTCGTGGAGCGTGCCGACGGACCAGCCGGTGGCCGGGTGCTGGTGGGCTACTGCCTGTGGTCCGAGGGCGCCCGGATCGTTGTCTGCGATGGCGGCGGGCCCTCCGCGCCCCGGCTACGTCACAGCTCCAGCCTGGCCGAAGGCGGCCGGGGCCTGCAGGTGGTCGACTGCGTCGCCGCCCGGTGGGGCAGCTTCCGCCTGACCGGGGCCCAGATCGTCTGGTGTGACTTCGGTCGGCCACTGCACGCTCCCGCCACCGACGCCTGGGCCTGGCTGTGCCCATTGCTGTCCGCCGGCATCCTCGCCGTGCCCGGGCAACCGCCGGAGACCGGTCCGGCTCGCCCCGGGAGCATGTCCCGGCCGGGCGTGAATCCACCGATGCCGGCGCACCTGATGACGCCGCGCCCTGCCCCATCCGGACCAGGCGGGGGCATTCTCGGCACCTTGATCTTGATGGCGAACGATGAACCGGACGTCCCCGGCGCCCCGGCCGTGACGCTCGATGACGTCATCGATCAAGTAGGCGAGCGGTGGGACTGCCGCGAGATCACCGGGGGAGTGGTGGGCATCCCGCGATGCCAGGACGGCACACCGATCCCCCGCGTCGAGCGCACACCGGCCCTGCTGCTCGCGCGGATCCGGGCCGTCGAAGGTCGGTCGTGAAGGTCTGCCTGGTGGAAGCGCTGCCGTGCGCCGAGTGCGCCCGGCGCGCACCGCCGCTACCGCCGCGGCCAGATCACCGGCGCGGTCACCCGCCACGGCCCCGGGCGGCGGACAGGGCACAGCAACCATGATGGCGCTTTTAGTACCGGCCGGCCGAACCGGGAGGCTGGGCCGTGGATGAGCGCGAGGCCTCTATCTCCGGGCGGCCTGCAGGCTGGCGACGGTCGTGGCCGCAGCCGGGCTGCTCGCGGCGGCCGCAGGCTGCGGATCAGCACCCGCAACGGCCGGGCCGGCTGGCCTGGAGAAGCCCGATATCACCGTCGGCGTCGTGCCGGCGGTGAGCAACGCCGGGGTGTACATCGCCGACCAGCGCGGGTTTTTCACCGCCGAAGGCCTGCACGTGAAGCTGGTCTCTATCGCCAGCAGCGCGGATGTGCTCGCGCTGCTGCTGGACGGGAACGTGGACGTCCTGGCCGGCAATTACGTGTCGGAGATCCAGGCCGAGGCGAACAACCCGGGCAAGATCCGGCTGCGGGTGCTGGCCGAGGGGGCGCTGACCGCCCCGCGCTCACGGGAAATCATGGTCCCGGCGGGGTCGCCGATCCGGACGCTGGCCCAGCTACGGGGCAAGACGGTCGCGGTCAACGCGCTCGGCAACGCCGCCTCGATGCTGGTGCAATCCGCGCTGGCCGCCAACGGTATCCCAGCCTCCAGCGTGCACTTGGTCGCGATCGGGTTCCCGTACGAGGCGGCCGAACTGAACGCGCACCGACCCGTTGACCGCACTAATAGGAGTTACCGGGTCGCCGGTGCGGCAGACTCGGTGCCTGGTGGCCGCCGGCAGGTGAGCACTTTGACCGCCTGGGCTTCGAGCCCTTCCGCTAGATCGTGCCCCTGCCGGTGACCGGGAGAGCTGATCGCTGCTGGGATGTCGTGCCCGCCTGCTGGCGTGAGCACAGTTTTATTAGGTCGCTGATTGTTCTCCCGCGGGCTGCTGCCGGTTTTCGGCATCTTGGACGGGAGAACGGATGCGCCTGTTCGTGGGGGATGACTGGGCTGAGGACCATCACGACGTGGAGGTGATGAACGAGGCCGGGAAAGTGCTGGCAAAGCGGCGGCTGCCCGAGGGCGTGGCGGGGATGGCCCGGCTGCACGAGCTGATCGGGGAGCGCCTGGGCGAGGACGCTGACGGTGCGGAGGTGGTGATCGGGATCGGGACCGACCGCGGCCCGTGGGTGGCCGCGCTGGTCGCGGCCGGGTATGTGGTGTACGCGGTGAACCCCTTGCAGGCATCGAGGTACCGGGAGCGGCACGGCGTGTCCGGGGCCAAGAGCGACAGCGGCGACGCGCACATGCTCACGGACATGGTGCGCACCGACTCGCACCAGCTGCGGGCGGTGGCGGGCGACAGCGCGGACGCGGAGGGCGTCAAGGTGCTGGCCCGCACGCACAAGACGCTGATCTGGGAGCGCACCCGGCAGGTGCAGCGGCTGCGGCACCAGCTGCGGGAGTACTTCGCCGCCGCGCTGGAGGCCTTCGAGGACCTGGACGCCCCCGACACGCTGGAGCTGCTGGGCAAGGCCCCGGACCCGGCCCGGGCCGCGAGGCTGACCCGCGCGCAGGTCAGCGCCGCGCTCAAGCGCGCTCACCGCCGGAACATCACGGACAAGGCGACGGCGATCCTGGCGGCGCTGCGCGGCGAGCAGCTGGGCCAGCCGCCGGCCGTCACCGCCGCCTACGCTGTCACCGTGCGGGCGCTCATCGCGGTGATCACCACCCTGAACGAGCAGGTCAAGACCCTGCAAGGGCAGGTGGAGGCGGATTTTGGCCGCCACCCGGACGCTGAGATCTACCTGTCCCAGCCCGGCCTGGGACCCATCCTCGGCGCCCGGGTCCTCGGCGAGTTCGGCGACGACCCGGACCGCTACGCCAGCGGCAAGGCCCGCAAGAACTACGCCGCCACTTCCCCGATCACCCGCGCGTCGGGAAAGAAGAAGGTCGTGGCCGCCCGGTTCATCCGCAACGACCGGCTCACCGACGCGCTGATGGCCCAGGCCTTCGCCGCCCTGACCGCCTCGCCCGGCGCCCGGGCCCTCTACGACGCCGAACGCGACCGCGGCGCCGAGCACAACCCTGCCCTCCGCAAGCTCGCCAACCGGCTCGTCGGCATCCCGCACGGATGCCTCAAGACCCGCACCATCTACGACGAGGCAACCGCCTGGCCGCACGAGGAAAAGATCCCTCAATCCGACCTCGCAGCTTGACATCTAAGCTCCTGGGATGTCTAGCGGCGTGTCCTCAACGGCTGCCGCGCTGGTGGCGGCAGGCTTCGTCCCGGGTGTGATCATCGGGGCGGGGGAAGATGGGCGAACGGGAGGCAGTGCGCCAGCGGGATGTGGCGGGGCTGCGGGTGATGAGGGCGGGTGCGGTGCGTTCGGCTAGCGACTCGGCGCTGCCGTGGATCGTGGCGGATGGGGCCGGGCAGCCGGTCGGGCCGGTTAGCGATTTCCTGAAGCATCTGCTGGCGTCGGGGAACAGCGTCGCCTCATGCCGGTCATATGCCTTTGACTTGTTGCGGTAGTTCCGGTTCCTTCTCTGCACTTGTCAAGACGGACGCGTTTCAGTGTCTGCCTAAACTTCTCGGCGCCGCCGTTGGCCGTCTGGTCGAACCTTGCTGATCCGATGCTTGGAACTGTTTGCCCTAACTTATCCCAGATTTGGGAATGCGATGCATCGCCGCTGGGCACAACCGCGCCCGGATGCAGCAACGCGCGGACGAAGTAGCGACCGCTCAAGCGCCTTCGGATCGCTGCAGGTTAACCGGTGAATTCAGACTCACAGAGAGATAATGGCTAGGTACCAATGGGGCCAGTGGTAATGCCGCGCGGGTCCCTTCTCGCCGTTGACGGCGAATCTGGGCCTCTGCTTAACTGAAAGAAAGTTTCAGATCAAACGTGCAACGCTGCCTGCAGCCGGAGCCACCCGGAAATTTCGACGATTCACCTCAAAAACCCACTAGCATCAACAAAGAAAGATGGCCATGTATAAGAAGCTCAGCTTTTCTATCATCCTGTCGATGGCGGTACTCATTCAGGGATTCCTCGTTCTTGGCTGGGGAGTCAGTCGCGCGAGCGCAGCTACTACGCAATGCTCGGACGTGGCGATACCGTCAGGCTCGGTCGTTACGGCGGTTTTTACCACTTCCGCCTGCGGCAGTGGTTCCAATAACACATATACTGTCTCCCCCGCGACGAGCGGATTGGCAACATGCGCTGTAGCGGCCCTCCCCCCGGGGTGGGTCACAACATCCATATTTAACTCCAGCACCTGCGGAACCTCTACTGTCGGCGGAAACACCAAGGTGCTGGCGGTCCCCGCAGCCGGATTGGCTATATGCACCCCCGGCTCCAGCTTCCCCGCGGGCTATGTCGCGACATCCCTATACAACTCCGCAACCTGCAACGCATCCACCCCTAGCGGAAACACCGCAGTGCTCGCGGTCCCCAAAGCAGGCCTGGCCATATGCACCCCAGGGTACAGTTTCCCCGCGGGCTATGTCGCGACATCCCTATACAACTCCGCAACCTGCAACGCATCCACCCCTAGCGGAAACACCGCAGTGCTCGCGGTCCCCAAAGCAGGCCTGGCCATTTGTAATCTAGCTGGCCCGATTCCGTCGGGTTGGACTGTTGCTTCCAGGTACAACTCTGCCCAGTGCGGCCCGTCCACAGTCAACGGAAATACCTCGGTTCTTCAGTCTTAGGCGAACAGGGGCAATCCCACTACCTTGGCCGACCGCTGCGCCAGTCGTGCGGTCACGGTTTCATTGCATTCCGTAGTGTCCCAGTAAGAGGAATGGCTACGGGAAGTCACGCGAAACCCAGTTCATTGATTTCTGGGAACGGCTGGCGACCAGAGGTAGACAGTGGTGCGGTTGGTTGGTGTTGGTGAACCTAGGTGCCGTTGTTCACCAGATCCGTCGCGAACAAATGCCTTCTTTCCGCAGTCGCCGTGTTCGGTGGTACTCGTGTCGCAGTCGGCCTGCCCTGCTGGAGGCTGACCCATCTCACAGAGTTCCGCAACAAGCGGCAGCGAGGAGGAGGTAGTCGAACAGCGCAGGCCGCAGGTCCGCTTGGTCGCCGACGGCGGCTATCGCCACACGAAAATAAAGCAGAGAGAAGCCTCCGGAAATCATGCGGTGTGAAACAGGCAGTGCGGAAGCCGGGATGGCGTCCGGCGAGTTCCTCGCACCGCCTCCGCAGCATGTTCACCACGGTGGCCGGGGAGATGACCTCCCGGTTGGTGCCGATCTTCCGCTGGAACGGCATCGCCGGACTGGTCTGGCGCTCGTGCGGGTCGTAGCGTGACAGCAGCGGGACGGCCTGGCCGTTTTGCGTGTGGCGGCGGATGATCGCGGCGATGACGCTGAACAGCCCGGCGGACATGGGGATGACGCGCTCCCGGTCGCTTTTCGAGGGGACGATCACGAGCAGGGCGATGATCTCGCCCCTGGGCCGCTGGTATTGCCGGATGCTGAGATGGGTGAGCTCAAGCGCCTCCTCGATCCGGATCCCGGTATGGCGGAGGACTTCCACGATTGCCCACTCGAAGAACGCGGCGTCTTCGGCGGAAGTGGCGTTGATGTGCTTCCCGGTGGCCTGGTCGAGGACGCGTACGTTCGCTTTCCCGCCGAGAATGATCCGCCGTTCGTCGATCCGGCTCCACAACCGCTGGTAGGTACGGTCGTCGAGGGTGACCGTTTCCCCGCCGCCCACGGCGGCTGCCCGCTCGAGCAGGGCGCGCAGGTGCTCGTACCGGGCTTCCATGTGTTCCACGAGGGCGCTCAGCAGCGGCTGGCGCTGGCGGGTTCTTTCGTCCATGCGTTCCTTGACGCGCCGTTTGCGGATCCCGAAGCCGCGGACTTCCGCGTCGGATACCGGGCAGGGCGCGACCCAGATCGCCCATTGCTCGGGCTCGGCGGCAGCCCAGGCTTGCAGGTCGGCGTAGAAGGCCCGGATGGCGCGCAGGATCGGCTCGAACTCACGGCGTCCCTTGCCGTCGGCCCGGACCGCAGCCTGCTCACGCCACCGCCGGTAAAGTTCGCCGTCGATACGCAGGTCCGCCTGGCCGGGGGCGAGTTCCTCGATCACCGACCAGAAATGGCTGGCCAGGTGCCGGGAAAGGTTGTCCAGCGTCGAGTAATCCAGCTCGGGCTGGCGGCGCTCCAAGTAGCTGATGAGCAGCTGCCGGACGCCGGCGTGGCGGATCCGATAGCGGCGCATCGCCCAGTAAGTCAATGGCCTCTGCTGCCCGCGCCGGGTGCGCCAGACCGGCTGACCCGGCGCGGGAATCCCGTCGGCGGCCAGGTAGCGTCCTGCTCCAGATCGAGACCAGCACCCGCGAACGGCTGGATGAGGCCCGGCGGTTCAGCCCGTTCCCGCAGCTCCGCGGGATGCGCCTTCCGTGATGACATGAGCCCCAACTTTCCCAGAGGTCACACCCTCCAAGGAAGCCGGGGCGGTCCGTAGCTTCCCGTCTACAAACTAAGGGCGAAGGGCAGGCGAGCAGGATGATAACCACGACGCAGGGCACGACGGGCGAACGGTGGCTGGTGGGGGTGAGTCACATCCCGCCACTGTCGCGGCCGTCGTGACCTCAAGGGTCGCACGTGCCATAAACGGGTCACGGTTACATCGCGTCGGCAAACCGCTTCCGTTCCCGTCGCGTCTTACCGGGGAAGGGGAGAAAGCGGGACAGAACCTCGGGCGTGGTAGCCCTTCCCGCTGGCGTGACGTTTGTCGCATCCCTCGTCTCGTTGTCAGGGAGAAGAACATGACCAGAATCGGACGCACGACCATCATCGCCGTGGCTGCCGCGCTCGCCGCAGTCCCGGCCGCGCAGGCATCCGCCCGGACGGCACCAAGCGTGACCTCTAGCTACAGCTGCCACAAGGTGAAGATCAGCGGTCATCACTACGAGGGCTGCAGGCTGAATGCCGTCTTCACCGGCCCGTCCGGGGCCTGGAAGGCCTACTTCCAGACGCCGCGCCGGGAGAAACTGGTGAACTTCGCCTGGCAGGTGAATGACAGCAGCGAGATGGGGTCAACGGCGCCTCAGGTGAAGACTGCCCCTCTCACCATAAGCGGCTACCCGGACGACTACGCTAACGGGATCCTGCCGGCCGGCAAGAGCAGTACTGGCTGGTTCACCTTCGACGCTCCCGTAAACGAGCCCCTGCCCCGCGCGTGGATCACCGCAAGCCGCTAGCCGCACCCCCCCGCCTCCGATCCGGAGGCGGGGTTTTCCGCGTTCCGCGGCATGCACGCGCCCGGATACCGCATCGTAGACTGCGGGATACCACAGGCCCGCCGCCCGGCGGGAGCGTGATGCGGCAGATGTACCGTTGACTACTCCCCGCCCTGAAAGACAGGGACTGTGCACACGACGCCGCACCGTGAGGCGTGGCAATCATGCGCGCGGATCTGGCACGAACGGCAAAGGCTAGACCCTGCACCCTGGCAGCCACCTGCCGTCGCTGCCAGGGTGCAGCCATGTTTACAGACGGGAAAGTTGGACCGTACCCGCTTCGGTGGACGATCCTCTTACGGACACATGCCGCACCCGCCCGGTGCAGCACCGGGCGGTCCGGCCGGCTTGATACCGTCCCCTGTCAGCGTGCGGGTGCGAGGCAAAAGAGCGGGGTGTCCCTTCCCGGAAAGGGACACCCCACGGGGTACGCAGAGCAGCAGGCGCGGGTTAGCCGGCGGCGGTCAGGCGGCGAAGGCTCCGTCTGTGCTTCAGGAGCGGTGCAGAGCGGCTTCGCTGGCCCGCTACTGCTGGGCGAGCATCTTAGCGATCATCCAGGGATTGGAGAAAGCAGTGGTTGCTCAAGCCCAATCCTCCCAGGTCAAAGGCACCTTTTTTTATATAGACAGCCCGGCCTAAGCCAGACGAAAGCCCGAGGCGTACGTCGACCAGGAGGCCTGGCCCGGCGATGCCCCCGCCCGCCCGGCCGGTTCAGGCTGAACTCTGCCGGACGGGCGCTGGCACGCTCGTCAAGAGCCGACGCTACTCATCCTCGGGGCCCGTGCAGTGCTCGAAGGTCTTCGAGCCGAGGTACCACGTCGGGCTCTGGAAGTCCTTTTCGAAGAAGACTGCGTTGACGAAAGCGCTGAAGTTGGCGTCGGCTGCGTAGTTGACGGTCCAGCAGGAGGACCCTGACTTCGCGGTCACCGTGGCGTTGATGTCCGGGCTGACAGTACCCCGCACTCCGAGGATCCCGCCCGCTGCCTCGATGGTCGCCTCGAGGTTGAGCCGGATGCCTGCCGATCCCTGGCCGGTGAAAGCGAACTGCTTAGTGCTCGTGAGCGAGTCCGCGCCCTCCGTGAACTTGTTACCGCTTGCCGTGAATCCAAAATTGACATTCTCGCCCCATGTAAAGTCCGCTTGGAGAACGCCCTTCGCGGTGAATACCAGTTCCGGTACGAGCTTCAGGGTCAAGTCCGTGTAGGTGATTGGGATCGTCATCGTGGGAAGGTCCTTGGTGCAGTCCACCTTTCCGTTGAACGTCAGGTTCAGGTTCAGGCTGGGCTGCCCGGTAAGTGCCAGGACGACCCGGGCCGGGTTCTTCTTGGTCCGCTTCTGGTACGTGCCGGTCGCGTGCAGGCTCGACAGATCCGGCGTGACCTGGAGTGACTTGCTCACGGCTCCCTTGCAGGCCGAGTTGGCGGCGCTCCGCGCGGCGGGCGCGCTGGCCACAGACGGCGACGCAGCGCGCGCCGAATCCTGGGTGGCCGCGGACGCTGCAGGCGCCGCGAACGCCGCTGATGCGATAACTAGCCCGGCGATCCCGGAAATGGTGAGCGCACGTGCTGGAAAATTTCTGGATCGATGCATAATTTAAACCCCCATATGAGCGCTACAAGGTCGAACGAGAGGAAAGTGTTTTCGATCGCCTTCGCGTAGACCTCCTGGCCGGCCTTGGTGGGATGGAAGGTCGCGGTGCTGATGACGGCCCAGCCCTTCGGACCGCTCCCGGTGCCGAGCGCAAGTTCAAAGCCGGTGACCGTCGCATTGGAAGTAGTGCCCTTGCAGTTGCGCGGAACCGATGTCGGGTAGATGTTGCTGTACTGCCGCAAGTGAGCCGAAGCTTCTTAGCCGTCCTGGCTGTCCGGGTTTCGCTTGTTCATCGTCGCCCTGACATCCGGCGAGGTGCTTAAGAATCGCTGGCCAAGCATGTCCAGGCTCGAAAGCGTCGACCGTCCCGCAGCAAAGGTCAAAGCCACCCAGATGCCCCCCAAATAAGACAAATCGACATTGCCGTGAAAACGCATGAATTACGGCTTTTGAGGATTTGACGCTCGACGAGGGCTTTCGGTTTACAAGTCTCGCTGCAGTGTGTCTGCCTAATCACATTCGGCGTGCCTGCGTGATTTTGGGGCGTGGTGGTTCTGGGCCCGGATGTCCGAGATATCCCGATGGTGGTGGCCTGTCGCCTGCGGGGAGGGCGCGGCGTGAGCGGAACCCGCACCGCACCGGTGGGAGGTGGATGCTGCGCACGGTGGCGGCGATCCTGGCGGACCCTCGGTACACGGGGACGGCAGGTGCGGAACCGGCACCGTACCAAGTTCGACCTGGTCAACCCGGTCATTGACACCCAGAGCGTCGCTGTATAAACCTGGTCGAACCAGGACGCGATACCAGGGGGGTAGGCGACCGTGAACACAACGGCCACGGCTCAGGCCGCCGCCAGATTGGCTTTGCTGTGGCAGGGTCATGAGGTACCGCTTCGAGAGTACGGCTCTCGGAAACTCGGCTGCTTGCCATCTTCCGCGTAGCGTGTGACTTCGCGTCAGCTGGGCTTGGGCTAAGCGGAACACTGGAGTGTCAGTGCCCGGGCTTATGGTCAAAAGGCGCGCGCGTTCGCCGTCTGGGCGGTTCTCGTTTCACGCAGGCCAGAGAACTCAGGATCGACGGCTAAAGGACCGTAACGATGACACCGGCTTTTAATCTCCACCTCATCGACGAACTGGGTGATTCCGTAACGGGCCTCGGCATCAGATCGCCGGTTGTTCCAAACCTCGGATGGCGGCTGGGATATGAGGGCAAGCACTGGGAGGTCATCGGCCAGCCCCTTGTGGTGTTCCCCGCTCCCGGGTCCGTCGCGGCCCGCGACAACGCGCCGATAACCGTGTCTGTGGAAGTACGGCCAGCCATGCGCACCGATGACTGAGCCCATGAACCAGAAGGCCATGACCGGCAGCGAGATCGCCGACGCGAGGATGTCCGCCCAAGGGCCGACGCTGCTTAGCCATGCCGCGCCCGTGGTTTTGCTTTAAGTCTGACGGTCTCACTAAGACCGCTTCGGGGTCACAGCCTTGTGGGCTCTCGGCACCATGCAGCGCAAAAACAACGATTAGGATCACGGCCGCATAACGAGAGTCCGGGTTGCCTGGTTTTGCTGCGAGTGAGCGTCCATGTCGGATAGGTGTTCTCCAGCGAGGTCTTCTCTTCGGGGAAGGGACGCCGGTGGCGACCAGGGACGTGTTCTCAGAGGAGGGCCTGTTCGCCAGCTTGTGGCACGACGCCGAAGCCGACTTTGACACCGCTGTCCATGAGCTCAGTTCGTTTGCCCACGATAAGGCGCTGCTGGAGTTCATCTCGGGGGTTGCGAACATTGTCGCCACGGTCGCCGGTCTGCTGGCCCTGTTCCCGCCGCTCACCCTTATCTTCGGGCCCATTGCCCTCGCTGCCGCCGTCGCAGCTCTTGGGGCGGACGCCTTGCTGGCCGGGTTCGACCACGGGAGCTGGGGCGCGGTGGCGCTGGATGCGGTGGCCGTGGTCGCGGATGCGAGCTGGATGAGGGCGGCCAGCAAGCTGAGTGAGATGTACCAGGAGGCCGGGCTCGCGAAGTCGATGACGGGGGCGCCGACCTGGGCGGGCATGGTGTCGAAAATCCCGCAGGTGGGCAGCATCGCCGGAGCCGCCGAGAAGAGCGTCGATGTGGCCCCGGGGATGTTCCGGATGATCGGGGAATCGCTGAAGGAGGCGGCCGGGGGGACCAGCGCCACCGTCAGCGAGCTGAAGGCGATCAAGAACCTTGACAGCTACGGTACGTGGCGGGCCGTTGATATCGTCGCGGGGCAGGCGAGCTGGTCGTTCAGCGCGGCGGGGATCGAGGCCATCCCCGGCAACGTAGGGATTGGGTCAACCAGGTTGCCACCGGGAAGACCCCGTGGCAGGAATCGGCCGGCACGGCCGCCGGACTGGGATGAGGGACGAGATGGCCAGGAGCGGCCGTGAAGTGCTGCGTCCGGAGGATGCCACCTCCTGGGAGGAGTTCCAGGCCCGCTGCACGGCCGAGCAAGTCGTGCTGCGGGGCAGCACCGGCTCCTGGAAGAACATCGGGCTCTCGGCGCTGTCGGGGTTTGCTGGCCCTGATCTCGATCGCTTTCTGGTACGTCGTGGCCGCGACGCCGGGTGCGGCACGGTGGGCGATGCTGGTCATCGCGCTGATTCCTACTGGTCTGCTCGTGTGGGCGTTCGGTCGCGTGATGCGCCGGGGCGTGCGGGGCTCACGCCGCTACACGCAACTGGACCGGCTGCGTAAAGACTGGCAGGCGCGGGCGGAACGGGGCGAAATTCCGCAGACGACCCCCGGCGGCCCGAGGGTCTGGCAGAACGAGGTCGAAGCGGAAACGCAGGGGACGTGACGCCGCCGCGCCCGGCCATCGCGGCTCCGCCAGGGTCAGCGCCGGGGCAGATCAGGACCGGCAGCACGGAACGGGACCAGGCCGCCGCGACGGCAGACATCGGCGCGGGGCAGTACCGGTTGCGGGCTGAGGTACCGGATGGCATCTTCAGCCTGGCGGTCGAGGCCGGCGAGGCGACCGCGCGCGCCGAGCATGCCGCGTTCGCCGACCGCTGCATGCCGCTGCTCGCCCCCGCGCACGGCGAAGCTGGGCAGATTCGCCGTGCGCTGCTGGAGCAACTGTGGACCGGGCGGCAGATCGTTGCGGCTGGCGGTCTGGGGTACCTAGGGGCGATAGCTGGGGAACTCGATGGCAGGACGCCACTGATACTGCTCGGAATCGCCGTGGCGCCATTCGGAGCGCCGGACGGGATCAGGCCGACGTCGCTACTGGCTGCCTTGCTGCGCCACCAGTACCCCGGCGCGCAGATAGAGGAATTTCCGACCGCACACGGAGAAGGTGTCGGCATCCGGCGTTCCGGCGAACTGCCTCTCCCCGGCCGCGTTCCCGGCGCCGAGCCACTCAGGATCGACACCGGCATCTCACAGGCACTGGTGCCCTTCCCCGAAGCCGGCCTGCTCGGCACGGTCACCGGGTTCTGCTTCAGCCCGGACGACATCGACATGGCCACCGTCTTCACCGCCACCATCGCCCATCACATGACCATCGCGCGCGGCGCTGGCCGCTAGCGAAAAGCGGCACCTGGCGCGCCGCCCGCCCGTGATCGTCCGCAGCGCCGCCATCTGATCGGCGATCCGCCGCTCTACCTTCGCCAAGTGAGCAGCCTCGCGGCTGGCGACTACGACGGGCGTAAGCCGCCCGATACCACGCTCTCGCCCCTGCGAGGCCGGAACCCGCGCCGAGGTCCATCCATCCCGTAGGTGCCGGGCAGCCGTCTCTGACCAGTCCGGCAGTCACCGGCCAACCCGTCTAAGGCACCATAAGCCCGGCCTAGATCCCCGGTGGCCGGAGACTGTCACGCCGGACCTGGGGGAGCCGCAGATCCCCCCTGGGCACTCGGCGCTCCAGGAGGCAGTTGATTGCGGAGTGTCCGATAAGTATCACGTTAAGTTACCTTAGACTCTGCTTCTCCCGGCCATCTGGCCCGGTCATTTGGACCTGATTTCCCGGGTCATCCTGCTCTGAGCACCAGTATGCACGCTACGTAGGTTTATACTAACAGAGAGTGAAATGAGGCTTTTCTGCACTGGGGGAGGCAAGACAATGAAACTCAGCAGGAGGTTCATCGCCATCCCGGCCATCGTTATTGCCGCCGGAATCGGTGTCGCAGCGCGCGGCAGCTCGGGACCATTTGCTCAGGGCCAGGCGTAGGAAGCGGCGCAAGAGCATGCCGGCAGCAGGCCACTGTCTCCGGTTCTCCCGGATAAAACCCTCAGCGAAGGCTCTGGCTAGCTGGGCCCGCGAGCCTGATGAGCGTGATGGCCAGTGCGGGCTTTCCCGGCTCTTCGCATTGAGGGTGTAGAGCTTGCCGGCTGTCGCCGGGCTCGACCAGTCTCGGTCTGGTCGTCGTGGGGCAACAATTTGTTGCCTGATCGTGCGGCTTGTCGCGTTGTCGAGCCCGATGGTTAGTGCCGCCGCTGTAACTGTGAGGGAACCGCGAGGGACACGGTGGTCATCTCCTGCCCGATCGCGGACCACGTCGGCCTGGGGTGCGAGTACGAATCACCCCGAAGACTTGACCACCGTCGAGAGTTGAGACGCGCGGGCGGTGGTCTGGCGACTGGTTCGGTAGCGGCCTGGGGTCGTTCCGATGACGTTGGTGAACGCTGCGATGAAGCTGCTGGGGTTGGCCCATCCGCAGGCGTAGGCGGTCTGGGTGGTATCGCGGCCACCGGCGAGGAGCACGAGCGCGTGGTAAATGCGTAGCTGCGTGCGCCACTCATAGAAGGTCATGCCGAGTTCGTTGCGGAACAGCCGGCTGAGCGTGCGGGTGCTGGCTCCGATCGTCCTCGCGTGTTCGCCCAGTGAAGTGTTGTCTGCGGGGTTCTCGTACAGCGTCCGGGCAAACGCTCGCAGTCGATCGTCTTGTGGTTCCGGCAGGTGCAGCGGCTGTTCCTGTGCTTCGTGAAGTTCATCGACGAGGACGCGAAGGAGCCGAGAGCGCGCGGAGCGGCTGTAGTCGGGCGCGCCATCGTCGTAGTTGCGGGGACCGGTCAGGGCGAGGAGAACTTCGCGGGCGAGGCCGGAGACCATGAACACCGCGGGATGACCTGGTATGAGCCTGGCGAGGGCTGGCGCGAGAAAGACGATGCGCATGTCGGTGTCGCCGTGGGCTCGGTGGTAGTGCGTGAACCCGGAGGGGGTCCACGCGATGCGGTTGGCGGGAACAATTGAAGTTCCGCGTTCGGTGTGAACTGCCAAGATGCCACTCGCGGCGTACACCAGGTGTCCTCGGGCGTGAGACTGCAGTGGACTTGTTTCCCCGGATGGCCAGAGGTGCCGCCCGCCGGACGCCCACATGTGTGATGTAACACCGGTCTGGCGAGATTGGCGGCGAACAGGCATCAGTTGGCATCCTATCGGTCGCCAGCCACACCCGGGCCGGGTGACATTGATTCCGTGCGGAGTGGTCTTCGATCACGCAGAGCTCGAAAACCCGGCTTGAGAGGCAGGAGAAGCGCATGGCGACGTTCGTACTGGTGCCCGGCGGCTGGCACGGCTCCTGGTCGTTCGAAGCGGTGGTGCCTCTTCTGCAGCGTGCCGGTCACACCGTTCATGCCCTGACCTTGACCGGTCTGCGGCCAGACGACGACAACGCGGCGGTCGCCACCGCCAACCTCGACACCCACGCTGACGACGTGTTGCGACACCTAGATCGCGCCCACATCACCAGCGCGACGCTGGTCGGCCACAGCTACGGCGGGATGGTGATCGCTGCAGCAGCCGATCGTGCCCGCGGACGGGTCACACGCCTGGTTCATCTCGACGCCTACGTCCCGCGGAACGGGGAGTCGTGCTGGTCTTCAACGACCGAGCGCTACCGGCAGGCGTTCACCGCCGGTGCTGCGACTACCGGCTACGCCGTCCACCCGCCCGACGGCCTCGATCCCCGCACCCGCCCTCATCCCCTTGCCTCGTTCCTGCAAGCGATCCGGCTCACTGGCACCCTGGCCCAGGTCCCTCGCCGCGAGTTCATCTTCTGCTCGGGATGGGATGGCACACCTTTCGCTGAGCTCCGCGCCCGACTCGAACTTGATCCCACGTGGCACGTTCACGACCTCCCAACCGGCCACGACGCAATGCATGAGGCCCCGGATGCCGTCGCTGCACTGCTCTGCGGATGCGTCGCGGATGCGTCGACGCTCAGTTGACGGGCTTGCCATTGAGGGCCACACAAGCCCAGTTCATCCACACTCCAATCAGACACGGCGTCGTCTGGGGCCACGGCGTCCCCCCTACCGCCCGGCTTGACGCGCTGATCAGCGAGGCTCGAAAGATTACTAGTGGGGCCGGGAAGGTACTGCACGACCTGCAACCGTGGATGGCCACGCTGCCGCGTCGCTGACTATCGAAGCCGAGCGCCGTGGCGATGCTGAAGTACTGGCGGGTGACCTCCTCCTGTGGCTCGGCCCCTACCACGAGCGGCGCGGGATCGAAACCTGGGCTGGGGCCGACGCTGTGACCACGCTGTTCTGAACCTGCGCCGTCTTCGAGGCCAACCGGCCCCATTCTTGTTCCGGCCATTGTCAGCCTAGCCTGTTATTGGCATACGAGCAGGTCAGCCTGCCGATCTGGGTTGCCGAATATCAGCGGATGCCGCATGCTGGTGGCGCGTCTTGATGGCAAACTGATGGCACGGAAATTCATTCTGGAGACGTTATGGGATTCACCCGGGAGCGGGCTGGCGCCGGCGGGATAGTGCGCTACGCGGCCACGTACCGGGACCTCAAGGGACGGCAGCGCTCAGCCGGCGTCGTAGCTCAAGGCTCACGCGGCAAGGGCGAAAATAAACGCCGCTACATATACAGCGGCGAACATGAACGGGACCCATTGTTCCAGGCTGGTAAGCGTCCAGTATTTTGTCCGGACTAGACCTCGGCCGAGGGCCGTCCATTCTCCTCGCCAGTACGGCGAGGCGGGTAGCTGCTCCTCAAGTGCGCCTATGACGAGATACTTGGCTTCGTTAAGCCGGCGGTACGAGCGCACCAGGCCGAACCATGAGCCGCACTGGATGAGCAGGACGACGGCGGCGAGCGCCAGATATCTCGGCGGGCGACTGCTCGCGTGCGTGGCGGCCAGGGTGAGGATCAGCGAGTTTAGAGTCAGGAAGAACGTATTGGTGGTGCTCCGCCGGGCGCTCGTCCGGTCGGCCATCTCGACATAGATCTTGTACTGCTCAAGGAGCACCGCCCGGTCCAGCTTGTCTGGATCCGCTTCGCACCACAGTTCCCGGCGCACATCACCCAGGCTCACCGGCGTGGGCCCGGGGCGTGCGGAGATTGGATTTCTGATCTTCACGTTACGTGCAGGATCAAGAGAATCAATACCGTGGCCAGAGTACCGATGCTGGAGGCGATCCACGTGACGAAAAGGCCGATACGCCACTTCCGGTAGACTTCCATTTATATCTTGTACCCCTCGCCTGCGAGGATCGTTTCAATAAATCTCTCAATGCTCGAGTCGAAGCCGCCTTTGTACTTTGCGTTAGTCAGGGAGAAGTAGACTTCCTTAAATTCGGTCTTCGCCGTGAGGTACAGATTCGCCTGATCTAGGCCGCCTTCATCGACCGGGCCGGCGAACCAGTCACGGATCGAGTTGCTGTCATCGATCCCGGCCTCGACAATCTGCTGTTCGATCAGATCAGCCTTGCTGATGACAACGTGAAGCCGCACCGACTTCATGTTGACGTTCTTGGCGTGCATGTTCTGGACGACCTCGGCCAGTACCTGGACTGGAACCCTCTTCCGCTGCGCGGGATCCGGGTCCGCCGGCCGCTGGTCGGATGGCAGCAGGGGGCAGAACTCCGGGATTGTCCATGGGTCGATCACGAACAGGAAGGTCTTCCCGGCCCGCATGTAGTGCAGTTCGCGGACGCGGTCTGCGGCACTGAAGATCTCGCCCGCAGCGTCAAACATCCTGACTACGATCTCACCGGTCGACCCGGAAAGGCGGAACGAGTACGGCCGCTGGGCCATCTTTAGGGTCTTCGACGGACCGTTGCTGAGGCTTTCCTTCGAGACCGCTTCCTCGAACCAGCGGTGGGTGTAGTCATCGGCGGGCTCGGCGGAGCCTTTTTCACGCTCCAGCATTTCCTTGACCGTCGCCGCCACGGCGACCAGAAGCTGGGTTTTACCCGCATTGGACAGGCCGAAGATAGGCAGGACGATTTCCCGGTGGCGTCCAGCGTCCGGGAGCAGTTCCTGGTGGCAATTCGGGCAATAAGCCTGCAGCTTGTAGCTGCCCAGCATGAGCAGCGTAGGAAATGCTCGCCCGCACTTGCAGTGGCGCTTGATCACGCCGTAGCGGCCGGGCCGAACGTCACGGTGCAAGGTCGCATCCGCAGGGCACTTGTAAGAGGGATAGGCCACGGAACCGTAGCATCCCGGGGTGCCACAGGTAATCCGGATGCTGTGTATCCGGAGCCGGATAGTATCCAAGCCTCGTAGGAGGTAAACCGCCATCAGGCTGAGAGCCCAGATGACCGCGATAGCCACGGCCTGAACGGCGGTGCTGATCAGCAGCAGCAGTCCCACCAGGACCGCGGCCATGGTCATTGCCATAATCCGGCCGGAGCCATCAATCCATTCGTGGGGCGCCGATCTTCCGGCGAAGCTATAGTCGGCAGTATCCGTACCCCGGTTGAAGTATTTTTGCCTTATCTGCGTGAACTCGTTGCTCGTGTAGTCCCACTGCCGTTGCAGCCCGACCGTCACGACGTGGCGCACGTCCAGCCACACCGGCCCGAACAGGAACTGGGTCCAAGCCGGCTCTTGCCCCGGGCGGCCCGCATCTGGTGGAGCTTGCGGGTGGCGCGCCTGCTTGTCGGTGCCTATGCCCAATGCGGCGGCAACGCCCCGGCTGTAGGCGCTGGCGTAGTGAATGAAATAGGGGAAGCTGAACAGGACGGCCGCGAACGGGAGAATGACAAGCGAGGTGCCGATCCGCCAGTACTCCTGGCCGTCTACGGGCGGCGCCGGCGGGCGGTAACCGCGACCCTCGGCCGGCCGCCGGTTATGGGCGGACGTCACTTGCGCCGCCGTTTCCGGCTGAGGTCGGCCAGACCTGTCGCGACTTTGTATCCTCCTGAGGTCACCCGCCTAAGCCGTCCCGGGGGGATGGCACGCGACCATTTGCGGAAGTACTTCAGGGCCTGGACCTCTCCCTGGCTGTCCAGCAAGTGGTCGATTTCGGCCAGCTTGCGCTGGTTCCACTTTCCGACTGTTTTGAGCAGCAGGGCATCGAGGTCCCGCCAGCCCGACTCCTCGCCCAGCAGCCTCAGCAGAGCGAATGACCTCGCGGCCTGGGCAAAGTTAGGAGACGCTCCGGATATCTGGGCGGCCAGCAGCTTGCGGTAGTCGGCAAAAATCTGTGGAGAGTGGTCCAATATCTTCGCCTCCCGGGACGCTGGCAGCCGGCTCAGGAGCGGGAGCAAGGCCAGTTCGGCGCGGCGGCGGGTGGCCGGATCCAGCCGGGACGTCCCGTCGAGGAACTGGTTAAGTGCCGGGGTGAACTGCCCGGGGCTCGGGTCGGTCAGGTCGTTGATCCACCCGTCCACCTGCGCCAGTAGGCGGGCCCGCTCCCGCGCTGGCGGCGAGAGTTCTTCGAGTACCGCCGGGTAACGGGTCAGGTCCACGCAGAGCAGGGTGTGCGCGGCTTCCTCTGCCGGAAGGAGCCGGGGGTCGGCCAGGACGGTCGCGCTGAGCCAGCTGGGCACCGGCACGGCGCGGGCGCTGTAGTCCCCCAGGCAGCGCAGTATCTCTGCAGCCTCGCTGATGCTCCAGTAGGCCTGTGGCCAGAGGAGCTCGAGGAACTTCTGGTCCACGGCGGAGCCCGGGAACATACGGGTCAGGGCGGTCACCGGGTCGAGCTGCCCGGAGCGGACCTGGATGACGAGGGTTGCCCGCCGGATCCCGGCGCTCTGCTGATCGGCCAGATCGATGCCAAGTGCTTCACCCAGACCGGCGCTCAGCGCTGTAACTAGCTGCCCGGTATCCACGAAGGCGACCGAGTCGAGGTAGGAGAGCACTCCCTCGCGCAGCTCCGGGAAGTGTCGCAACAGCGGCAAGCCGATCTGCTGGCCGGATTGCTGGAGCAGGACAGGGCCTAGCTGCTCGACGCCGGCCCGGTGCAGGGCTGCCGCACTGACTGGTATGCCAGTCAGGTGTGCCCAGTCCAGCAGCATCAGGCCTGCCGGGGCTGGGGCCCGGGGCAGAGCTTCGTCGAGGGCCTCAGCTGCCTGCCGCCGGCCGGCTTCTGTGCGGATCGTAAGCCGGATCGGGTCGCTGTCCGGGTCGCTGTTCAGGGCCCACCACACCAGCTCGCTGACGCCGCGTTCTTCGATCTGGCCGCGCAGTTCGTCCGAGTCGATGGCGTCGACCGCGCACATGAGCTCGGTCAAGGGAGCCAGCGCATTGCCGTCCGTGAGGCACGCCAGCGTCGCAGTGACGAGCTCGCGTACCCACTGCGAACCGAGGCGGCTGGCGTTCCTGCCGAGCCAGGACGCCAGCAGGACCGGCATGTCACGGGCCTTCTCGGAGCCGGAACTCCAGGAGATCTGCGCCGCGACGATCACCGGGGCCCAGTCGGTGAAGGTGCATTCGGTCCGGTCAGCCAGGGAATCGATGCGGGTCCACATCTCCGGGGCGGCAGTGACATCGACATCGGCGAGCAGCTCCCCGATGGGATGCACCGGAATGTCGCTGACCTTGTCGGTGGTGAAGTCGAACAGGAAGTACTCGTCGAAGGCGTCAGCGCTGCGATCCAGGTCACCGTCGGGCACGGTGCCGATGACGTCAGGGCGGCTGTAACGCGGCTGCCGGTCGTAGGTGGTGAACGACATCCGGGCCACGGTGGCCGGCGGCAGCAGGTAGGACAGGGCCGCGATCCAGCAGGCGACGCGTTCGGGGTGCTCCTCCACGATGACCAGCTTGCGATGTTGTTCAGTAACGGTGTCCTGGGCCGCGGTGAGCAGGGTCGGCAGATGGCGACGGCCCGGGTGGTCGCGGAGGAATGCCGCGACCATCGCCCGGTTCAGGGTCCCGGGTGGCGGCCCCGCGGGCAGCTCATCCAGTTGCTGCCGGGCGGCCGCCTCGGTACTCCAGAACGGAGCCTGCCACAGCTCAATCGGAAGCTGGCCGGCCAGATCCTGCTCGGGTTGGCGGGAAACCAGCGCATGGGCGAAGTAATTTCCGAATCGGTGCGAGTAGTCATTCCCGATGAAGACCACCCGGGCCAGGATGGCATGCCCGCCGGGCAGATAGCAGAAGCTGACTGGTGCCGCCTGAATCTGCTCGGCGGTCGCGCTGGAGGTCAGCGACCGCGGCGGCTGGTAAGCCGTGGCCGTCTCCACCTCCCGCATCACGTCGGGGTCGAGGCCGGGGCTGGCTGCCTGGAACTGGAATCCGGGGGAGCCGGACAGGCCGGCCCGGCAGGACGTGTAATAAAGCTGGCCGAAAGCCACAGTGCCCCCTAAGTCCTCTGTACCCGGATCACAGCGTGCGGAGCTCGTTCAGGAGCCACAGGAACGGATCGTGGACCCGGCGTGGCCGCAGGAGGTCACCCGCGATCCGCTGGCTGCCGTTCTCGTCCCGGGTCGGGCTTTCGCCGAGGGCCGAGACGCCGAAGAACCGGTAGCGGCGATAGTTCGTGTCGAGCAGGTTCTCCATCGAGGAGCTGTGCCAGCCCACCAGCAGTTCGCGAAGTTCCGCGTCGACCGCCAGGCTGTCCGCCTCGTCGAAAGTAGTCTCGGATGACGAGTAGCGCTGGACCTGGAATTCGGGTGGCAGTGCCTCGTCCATCGTGTCCATCTTGGAGAATACGACCGCAAGCGGCTTGTTGATCCGGCCGCTCTTCTTCGCCGTTGGACTGGTGTGGAGCAGCGCGGTGATCCGGTCCAGTACCGCCATTGGATCGCTGCCCGAGTCCGTCGGCAGCGACGACGGGCCAGGGGTCCCCTTGAGCTGCATCGGATCCAGCAGCAGGATAATTCCGTCGGCGCTGTGCAGATACCGGGTGTTGAACGCGACGCTCTCGGTCGAGATCAGATCTTCACCTGCGGTGTCGAAGAACGACAGCAGGGTGCGGCGCAGCTGCCGCCGGTGGAAGCGGCGCACCTCAAGGCTGAGGCTAAACACCAGCGGCCGGATCCCAGCCGGGTTAGCCGCAGCAGTCCTGGTCTGCTCGTGCAGTTCGCGCCGCTCGTAAAGGCGCTGCTCGTAGTCGTAGAAAAAGAGCTCACGGGTGTGGTCATCGGCGCCGAGGACTGAGGCTTTGAGCCGACGGCCTACTTCGTGCATCAGTTCATGTAGCAGTACCGTCATGTATACGGTTTTTCCGCTCTCCTTCGCCCCGACCAGGGCGATCTGCCGGTTATCGGCCCGGCCGAAATGCACCGGCAGCGTGCTGTGACAGTACCGGCAGATGTGCTGTTCGGTGCTGCCCTGACAGTGCGGGCAGACTGCGTGGCGCTTACGGCCGTCGTCTGGGAATGCCGGAAATTGAGTCGCGTTGTCCCCCGTCTGCCGGCTGAGTACCGGGTCGATTTTCCGCTCGCACTTCTTGCCGGTCGGGCCGATCCGGCCAACGCAGCGGTACATGATCTCCTTGACCGGCAGGGGACGGTAGCAGTAAGGGCAGTGCGACCCTGCTGTCAATCCGCTCACCTCTTTCCGCGAGAACGGGTCAAAATCGGACCGTCGTCGCCAGGGTCGGCCAGACGGCAGTCAATCCGGTCGATCGGGTGGCCATTGACGACCCCGGTCACATCCAGCGCGACCCCATTGCCCGGAGTGATCCACTGAGGCTCGAGCCGGGTGAGTATTTCCCGGCCCACGACCAGCACCAGTGCCGGAACCGGGCAGGACTGATCTCCGCGCAGCCTGAGGATGATGTGCCGTTTGGCGCTCCGCTGCAGGCTCCAGGTGAGAGCCGGTCGCCGGCTGCCCACCACGGTGGTGACCACGGGAGACGCAAGCAGCTCGCCCCGCTCACGGATCAGCGCGGCGACGCTGACCGTAACCTCCTCCGGCCCGGTCGCAAGGACGACGCCGCCGTTGTCATAGAACTGCCGTTTCGTGCAGGTCAGCTCCACATCCTGGTCCAGGGTCGACCAGTGAATCCGGGCCTCACGCACACCCGGGGGCCACTGCCAGCTGACCGTGACCGTATCCCAGCGCCGCCTGGCCAGCAGGCCAGAGACCGCCGCCAGCAGTTCCACCGCCACGGTGTTGCCGATGACCGCCTCTGACCGTCCGACGGTCAGGGCCGAGCACACGAACCGCCCCAGCCCAGGGCCGGTCACCAGCATGGTGACTGGCCCGTCCGGCCCGGTCTGCCGCGGGCCGTCCAGGACGTCGCCATAGCTGGCCGCGACGGCCAGGGGAACCCTGGCCCCAGCCGGCCACGGCGGCGGACCGCCGGCCCGGCGGATCACCACGGTGCCGCCGGCCGGGGCAGTCCAGGTCATCCGGAGCCGGGTCGAGGTTTCGTCGACCAGGGCCTCGACCGCAAGATCAGTGACGGCCGTCGGCGCGGGAACCGGCACGATGGACTCGGTCACTGGCGGCGCTGCCAGCAAGGCGCCGCTCGCGCCGGCGTACATCGCGGTCACTGTGTACGTGTAGGTCAGGCCTGCCCGGACCGACTGATCGACGAAGCCGACCGCTGCGCCGGGCACTGTTGGCACCGGTGTCACGTCGCCGGGCTGGTCATCACACGACCGGGTGACCCGCACAGCCGTCGCCGAGGGGTGCGGCCGCCAGTTCCCGGTGACGCATTGGGCGTCGGCCGACAGGGCCAGCTCAGCGATCGGCGGCAGCAGCGTGACTGGGCCGGCTGCTGCCCCAGCTGACCAGGTTGCCGGGTCACGGCTGGCAAACACGGTATAAAACAGCGGGACCGCGACCGGGGGATGCAGGTCGGTGGCCTGGTTGCTGCTGGTCTCGGTGACCAGATCACCGGCGGCTGCGGATACCGCAGCAGCGCCGGCGGTGCGCCGCACGCAGTACCGGACCTGGCCGATCTGCGCGGCGCTCGGGGTCCACTGCAGGATCGCCGGCCCATCCCCGACGCCCACCCGGGCGTCTGTGGCCGGGGGCGGCGGGATCCGGGCGAGATGGGCGGCCAGGTCCGCATCGTCGTGGGCTGACTGCACGGCGTCGGCCAGCAGCTGGGCGGCCTCCTCGGTGCGTCCGCCGCGCTGAGCCGCCTCGGCCTGGGCCCGCAGTTCTATCACCCGGGCCGCAGCGGCGGTCACCTTGGCCTGCGCATCGTCGCCGACCTCATCGGGTCCCAACTGCCCCAGCAGCCGTTCGGCCTCCCGCAGGTTACCCGCGGCCAGGAGGCCGAGGACCAGCCCGGAACCCGTGTCGCGGTCAGTGGCCCGGGGTGAGCCGCTCGGACCGGAGCCGGCCGACAGCGTAACCGCCAGCTCCTCCGCCTCCACTTGCGCCAGTCCAGTCTCCGTCGCCAGCTGGGCAACCAGGGATACCGGCAGGCCGGCGTCGAGGCTGCGCTGCAGCAGGGCGGCGACCTCCCAGAGGATGAGCGCGTCGAGGGTCGCCGGGACCGCGACCGCCTTGGCCAGCGTGGCCAGGACGGTCTCGGCTGCCGTCTTGAGGCTGTTGTGCGGCCGCCGGGCCTGTTCGCCCTGTGCCTCGACTACCGCCTTGCTGGTGAGGCGGCGCCCGTCGGCCAGCCTGAATCCGCCCTTGAGGGTGTATCCCTTGGCCAGCGTCCCGTCGGGGAAAATCAGCTGCGGGGACAGCGTCAGTCCCAGCACGTTGAGATGGGTGCGCAGGACGACCGCGGTGGCCACCGGGGGATGTGACGGCACGGGCCAGTCCGGCTCGATCACGCTCACCTTGGCCTTGGCCAGCTCGGCCCGCACCTGGCGCTCGTCCAGCAGGCCATCGGTCATTTCGGCCAGCCGGCTCAGGGTTGCCCCGGTGACGCGGGGGATGTCCCCGGCGATCGTCTTCGCCCACTGCCGCAGCCGCGCGGCGCCCTGTTCCCTGGCCGCTTCGCGTTCATGACGGAACTTAGCGCGATCCAGCAGGTCCGCGGCGGTAAGCCGGGCGTGGTCCGCCAGCAGGGCCAGGGCCAGGGACTTGTACAGCTTCGAGGTGAGTTCCAGCTTCTTCCAGTACTTGACGATCTCGTCCACCCGGGCCTTGAAGCGGGCGTCGCTCTGCAGGTGCCCGCCGTCGATGCCGTACCTGGCGCACAGATCCGCCGGGAGGGTGTTGCAGGCCTCCCGGGCCGGCTCAAGGACCGCGTCCCGGTAGGCCGCCCAGTCGGTGGTCATGCCGGTGCTACTCAGGCACCGACGGTGTACTTGCCGACGGCGGTCCGGGCCTGGCCCATGTCTTCGGGGGACAGGCCGCCGATTGCGAGTTCGATGTCGAGGTCCTTGCCTGTGGTGGTCTCGACAGCGTGCACCCGCAGCGTTCCCATCTCGTCCATGGCAAAGCTGATCGCTACCGGCGAGCCCTTGGGCAGCGGCGGCAGGTCGGTGATCGTGCCGTTCCCGATCTTCTCGTTGTCCAGGACCCGGCGTGATTCCCTGGCGCCGGCCTGCTCCCAGATTTCGACGGAGATACCGGTCTGGCCGTCCTCCACGGTGCCGTAGGTCTGGGTCGGGGGCGCAGCCGGCAGCACGGCGTTGGCATGCAGCAGGTGGTCGATCAGGAAGCCGTCGTCGTCGGCTTCGGCGTCGCCGGCAGTCGTCAGGATCTTGACCCCGAAGGCTCTCGGCACCACTGCGGTGACCTTCTTGCCGATCAGGCCCCGGAGGCTGTCCGTGTCGACGCCCAGCTGGGCGGCTGCGGTCTCCATGTCCTCGGGGCTCGGGCCGGCCCCGCCGGGGCCGGCCTCCGCGCCGGCCGGCAGTGCGATCTTCACCGACTCGATCAGGGCGAACAGCGCGGCACCCTTGGCCACCGCGAGGTCCGGGTCATGCAGCTTGGGGGTGAAGCCGAAGCGGCTGCGCAGGCCCTCAGCCACGGCCGGCATCCGCGTCGAGCCGCCCACGAGCAGTACGTCATCAAAGCTCGTCACCCCTCGCTGCCGGGCTTCATCGATGGTCCGCCCGGTAATGGTGAAGGTGCGTTCCAGCAGGTCAGCGGTAGCATTCTCGAAGACCGTCCGGGTCAGCTCGATGCGGGAGACCTCGTCGGCGAACCGCGCGTTGTACCGGCGGGTCTCGAGACTGCTGAGGGCCCGCTTCATGTCCTCCGCGGCCGTGGCGAGCTCCTGCAGGAAGTCCTCGCTGACCGCGGCCTCGGTGCCGGGGTGCTCCTCGACGAACTGCTTGAGCAGCAGGTCGGCGATCCGCTCATCCCAGTCCGCGCCCCCGAGTTTGTGGTCGCCGTCGGTGCATACCACACTGATGTCCTGGCCCTCGATCCGGATAGCCGTGGTATCGAAGGTCCCGCCGCCCAAGTCGTAGACAAGGATCGTGCGGTCAGCATCGGTGCTGATCGCCTCATAGTGCAGCGCGGCGGCGACCGGCTCGGGTATCACGTTGAGCACGTTTAGCCCGGCGATTTCCCCGGCGGCCCGGGTGGCCTCCCGGGCCCGGACCCCGAAATAGGCGGGAACGGTGATAACGACGTCGCGGACGTCCTCGTGGGTGTTCTGCTCGGCGGACTGGCATAGCTCCCGCAGGATCAGCGCCGAGATCGTCACTGGCGTGTGGACGGCACCGTGGAATTCCAGTTCCACGTCGTCCTCGCCCATGCGCCGCTTGATCAGCGAGACGACCAGGTTTGGGTAGATCCGGGCGGAATTCTTCGCTTCCCGCCCGATCACGACATTGTCATCCGTCTCGAAGAAGACCACCGAGGGGGTGGAGTCCTCGCCGACTGCATTCTTCACCACGACCGCACGGTTCGTGTCATTGACATAGGCGATGCAGGAGTAGGTGGTGCCTAGATCAATTCCGTAGGTGGCCATCGTCTCTCATTCGGTTATCCGTGGCTGCGGTCACTGGACTGGTCGCCGGGCGGCTCAGTGGGACCGGCCCGGGCGGCCGGGACCGGATCCCCACAGGCGGCGGGCAGACGGTGGAACCGGGCCCGCAATGGCCGGCGGACGGTCCCGGACTCGCGGTCGCGCAGGCCGACCAGGAGCACCTCGGCCACCGTGTTGTGCCGGAGCGGATCGTCGCAGTCGACGAAGCCGGCGGCGACATGGAGGCCTACGGTGTAGGCATCGCCAGGCTCGGCGGTGAAGGGGTCCACGCCGCACCGCTCAAGGGCCAGCAGCGCATCGTCCGCGAAGCTCGCGAACACCGCCGTCTCGCCACCGGGGCGCCCGGCCTGCCGGCTGAGCCCGTCGTAGAGCCGGACGAGATCAACCACCACCTGTTCTAAAATGCTGCGGCGCAGTCCCTGGCGGAGCAGTTGGTTCTCTTCGTGCAGGCGGTCGATGACCGTTTCCCGGTGGGCCGAGCGCTGATGGAAAAGGTGCAGCTCGCCAGCCACCTGCGCCAGGACATCCGGCCCATCGGGAGCGGCCGCAGTGTCATCGGGTGCAGTGTCATCGGGTGCAGTGTCATCGGGTGCAGTGCCAGCCGATACGGCGGCCTGATCCTCCATCAGCAACCCCCCATTTCCGTCGGCCCGGGGAAGCCGGCGGAGCGAAGACAACACCTAAACCATAACCGATAGGGCATCGCTGTCGCGGGCCGATAGCGGCTGATTTCTAGATTCTCCCGATGCTACGGGTACATTTTAATCCCCGTAATTATTGCCCGCCAAGCCTGACTTATGGGAGAAAGGTGTAGATTTATGCCTAAAAGGTTCGATGTGTATGTGTCCTACTGTGCGGCGGACTTCACGTGGGCGAATCAGCTCGCCGACAGCCTGTCCGACCATGGCATCGAGCCCTATCTGCGGGAGTTCGTTATTCCTGGCGCCGTTCTGGTTCATGAGATCGACCGGGCCCTGCGCGAGGCCCCGGCCGCTATCGTGATCGTCAGCCGGGCGAGCGCCGAGGGACCCCATCCACCGCGGGAATACGCGGCCTTGGCCGATCTGGCCGAGCGAGGCCTGCTAGTTCTCATTCCCGTCCACCGCGACGGCAGCCTGGCGCCACCCACCCTGAACGCCCGGGTTTCCGTCGACTTCAGCCAGGCGCAGAGTGCGGCGGAGTGGGATGCGGTCGTCGGCCAGCTGGTCGCGGCCCTGCGCAGGAAGCCGGTGCGCCGGCCGGCCGCGCCGATCGACTTCGACCGGGTGCCGGAAGGGCCGCTTGAGGTCACGGTTGCGGTCGGTCCCACGTCCGTCACGCTCCAGGGGCCGGGGCGGGATCCGGTGACGGCGGACCACGGAGGCGTGCCGACTGAGCTGCGCAAGCTGCTGGAGGACCATGACCGAGGGCGGCGTAGCGCGGACCGCCGCGCCCGGGCTGGCCGGCCGGCCAGCCCGGGGCCGGGGCCGGGGCCGTCGATCCTGACTGTGGGGCAGGCCATCGGCCGCGCCTACCTCGGCGCCCCGGTCGGGCCGGCGCTGGCCGACCTCGTCGCGCTGGCCGACCGGCGTAACCTCGCGCTGCGGCTCGCCCTGGACCTGGACCACGTTCCGCCGAAGATGGCCGATCTGCCGTGGGAGAGCGTGACCGTGCCCGGCATGATGACCCCGCTCGCCCTCTCGCCCCGGGTCCGGATCTACCGGCACGCCGCGCTTGGCCCCACCGCGCAGCCTGCGATCCCAGGGCCGCTGCGGATCTTGGCCGTGATCGCCAGCCCGGACCACAGCGGCGTTGAGCTGCTTGACTACGAGCATGAGCTCGGAACGATCCTGGATCAGGTCGAGAATGCCCGCCGGAACGACGCCTACGTCCGCATCCTCAACTGGGGCTCGGTCGGCGCGATCCGCGAGGCGCTGACCCGCGAGCGGTTCCATATCCTCCATATCTCCTGCCGCGCCGTCCGAGGCCTCCTGGTGCTGGAGAAGCCGGACGGCACGCCGGATCGCGTCGACGCCGCCACGTTCGTCCGTGAGCTTGTCCTGCCGGGACGGGGCGTGCCGCTGGTCGTGCTCGCCGGCTGCGACACCGCCCGCGCGTCTGCCATCGACCGGCACACGCTGCCCGGTTTCGGCCGTACCCTGCTCGAAGGGGGCGTGCCTGCGGTCCTCGCGATGACCTCCTCGGTGGGCGATCTGTACGCCACGGACCTGCTGGCCGGAACCTACGGCGAACTGGCCCGCAGCCCGGACGCGGCCGATCCGCTGGCCGCGCTCAGTGACGCGCGGCGCCAGATCGAGTCGCGGCGAGCGCAGCTGGCGCCCGCCGATCCGCGGGCGAACCTGGCGGACTGGGCGGCGCCGGCTCTGTTCACCCGGGTCGGGCGGCCGGACCTGTTCGATCCGGCGGCACCCCCGGGCGAGATTGCCCGGCCCCGGCCCGTCCGGGTCGCCCCGGACATCGTGGATCTCGACCCGGGCGAGTTCGTCGGGCGCAGGGCGGAGCTGCGCTGGCTCATCCGGGCGATGCGGGAGCGGTCCCACCGGGGGGCTGTCATTCACGGCATCGGCGGTGTGGGCAAGAGCAGCCTGGCCGTCCAGCTCGTGCGGATGCTCGACAACGACCGGCGCACGGTGGTGTCCCTGCATGGCCGCCAGGCCGTCGAAGATATCTTCTCGGCGATCGCGAGGCAGCTCAGGGCGAGCCCGCTGCGCGACGCCGCCGCTAGCCTCTGCCGGGCGCTGACTGACGCGGCCGAGGAACGGGAGGCTCGGCTGGGGCTGCTCGAAGACTTCGCAGCCGAGCAGCGCTGGGAGATCCTGCTCCTGCTCGATGACCCGCTGGGTGATCCACTGGCCGAGCTGGGACCGACCGGACGGCTTGCCGAGGCGATGCCTGAGGCCACCATCGATCCCGAGCTGAACACATTCCTTGATCAATGGCTGTCGATCCGGCGGCACACAGCGGTGGTCATCACCGTCCGGCGCGGCGAATCCCTGGCTCATCGCTGGCTGGCCTTCCACCACCTCGGCCCGCTATCGCGGGCTGAGGCCAGGAAGATGATCTGGCGCCTCCCGGGAGTATTTGCGCTGGGCTCCGCCGAGCAGGCCCGCGCATACGAGAACCTCGGTGGCCACCCGCGCGCGCTCGAGTACCTCGACGCGCTGCTGCGCGGCGGCCGGACTGCCGGGCACGCGGAGGATACTGGGGCCCGTGACGGCAGCCGGCCGTTCGCCGACATCACTCAGCGCCTGGAACAAGTGCTCCACGGGTGCGACATCACCGACCCCGGGCAGTGGATAGCCGAACGGGGCCACGATGTTGCTTCGGCTACCGCCGAGACCATCGCAGTGGTGTCCGCGGAGGTTCTGCTCGATCAGCTCCGCGCGCGGCTAGCTGGGACCTTCCCGCTAGCCGCGCACCTGCTGGTCGCTGCATCGGTGCATCGCCAGCCGACCGATCAGACGGGGCTGAACTGGGTGATCGCCGACGCCCGGCCGGGCAACGCGGCTCGGGCCGCCCGGCTCCGTGTGGCATACGACGCCCTGGCGCGGCTGCGGCGCCATCGCCCGGGCGCTACCTTGAATGACCTGCCCGGCCCAGCCGGGGCACAGGCCACAAGCGACCTCGCCGGCGACGACCGCCCCGCCGAGCGCAGCGGGCTGCCCGCCGCCCGGGACCGCCTGCTCGACCTCACGCTGCTCACCCCCCTCAACGGCGGTGAGGCCTTCCTGGTGCACCGCTGGACTGCCGGATCCCTGGCTGCGGTGGCCGATCCGGAGGATCTCCGGCAGGCGCACCTGAATGCGGCGGCCTACCGGCGATGGCGGGCCCGGGTCTACGAGCGGGACACCGCTCATGGAGCCGCCGACCTGGAGGAGGCGAGATACCACTGCCTGGCTGCGGGCGACGACGGCCAGCTCCTCGCAGTCAGCGCCGACCTGTGTGCCGCTCTGCAGCGCCAGGGTGCATTCGACCGGGTACGCCAGATCGGCCGGGAGACCCTGCTCCGGTTCGGGGAGGACAATCCGCACGTACGGCCGTTTGCTCACATGCTCGCCGTGGCGGAACTTTGGCGGGGGGAGTACGCCACGGCTGAGCGGTATCAGCAAACCTGCCTGGCCCTGGCCGCCCGGACCGACGACATCGTGGCCCAGGCCACCAGCTACCAGCAGCTCGGCATGATCGCCCAGCTCGACGGCCGGCCCCAGGCGGCGCGGGCGGCCTATAGCCAGGCGACCGAACGCTGCTGGCGTCCGGAAGTCGCGGACCGCCCAGCCGCCCGGCTCGTCGTGGCCGCCTGCTACCAGCAGCTGGGGGCCATGGCCCTGGCGCACGATAACGCCGACGCATGGCGGTGGAGCGACGGCGCGCTGCACAATGCCCTGGAACTTAGCCGGGAGGCCGATCACGCCCGCGGCGAGCTGGAACTCGCGCGGCTGGCCCGCGGGGCCGGGCTGGCCGTCCGCGCCGACGAGCATGAGCTCCGCGCTCATGACGCATGGACGGCCGGGCAGGACGTGCCGTGGCTGATCGCGGCCTCCACCCTGCAGCTGGGCGCGGTCAAGCTGTTGCAGGGCGCATACCGGCCGGCCTTGAATCACCTGAGGCAGGCGGTGGCCGTCGCCCGCGATCTCGATGACCTCCCCCTGTTCAGCAAGTGCCTGCAGCTGCTCGGTGACGTGCTGTTTGAGATGCGCGAATATGAGCAGGCCGAAGCCGTCTACCGTGAATTCACCGAGTTCGCCGAGGACCTCGACGACCGGCCCGGGTACATCGTCGCGCTGCAGCAGCTCGGACGGGTCAGCGTCGCGCGGGCCGAGCCCGCTGCCGCCCGCCGTCGGCTCGGTGAGGCCATGTCCGTCGCTGTCGAGCTGGGCCATGTCGGGCTGATCGCCGCCACGCACCTGTTCCAGGCTGACGCCGCCGACCTGAGCGCCGACCGGCCAGCCGTTGACGCCAGCCTGCGTGAAGCGCTGCGGCTCGCCGAGTCGACGGGGGACGACGCGATCTGGATCGCCGCCGCCACCCGGCTGGCGACGATGGCGGCGAGTGCACGCGATCTGGCGGCGGCAGCGAACTGGTGTGAGCGGGCCCTGCAGCAGGCGGAACGGGTCAATAACAACTCGGCTGCGGCCGCCTGCCAGGTCGCTCTCGGGCTCCTGGCCCGGGAGGCGCGCCGGGATGACGCGGCGGAACTGTGGCTGACGGCTGCAGAGGCGTCGGCCGAGGCGGGCGGTAACCACCGGGCCGTCGTGAACTGCCGGCTGCACCGGGGACGGATAGCGCTGGACCACGGCCAGCATGATGCCGCCGAGCAGCAGTTCCGGTCGTGCCTGGAGCTGCTCGGTCCCGGAGCCGACCCCGACTCCGGCCTCATCGCCGACGTCTGGCGGGAGCTCGGCCGCAGCCTGGCGGACCGTCGTGAGTTCGCCGAGGCGGCCGACGCCCTGCACCGGTCGTTCAGCGGGTATCTCGGGGCTGGCGCGGCCAGCCGGGCGCTGTGGTGCCTGCTGCACCTAGGCCAGATCTACCGCCTGACTGGGGACGACGATGCGGCGGCCCAGGTGATGGCAAGCGGGGGCGAGCTTGCGGTGCGGCTCCCTCCGTCGCCGCTGCGCGTAGTAGGGCTGCTCGCCCAGGGCGACGAAGCCCTCGACCGGGGTGACGTTGCCGCCGCCACGAGTGCCTACTCGGGGGCACTGGCGGCGGCAGAGGCCTGCGGGCCACCCGGCCTCGGTCTTGTGGCCGAGTGCTGCCGTCAGCTGGGCGACACCTCACACCGCAGCGGGCTGGCAGTCGAGGCCGTGAGCCAGTACCAGCGCGCTGCGTCCATCGCGGCCAGCCAGGGTGACTCGATGGGCCGGATGCATGACCTCCGCCAGCTTGGCCGGCTCAGGCAGGATGCCCGAGACGAGGCCCAGGCCCGCGAAGCCTACGGGGCGTCCCTGATCCTCGCCGGGACACTCGGCGACGTCTATGCCTTCAGCCTGGATTGTCTGCTGCTGGCCGAGCTGACGGACGTGCCCGGCCACCCCGGACAGGCGGAGTCACGCCAGCGTGCCGAACAGGCCCTCCAGGGCACCACCATGCAGCTGCGTGGCGGGCCCGTCGAGAGCGAGCGCCTGTTCGTCCAGGTGGCGGGCGGCTGGGCGGACATTCGCTGGCTCCGTCGGCTCACCTATATCGACGGCGAGCTGCCCTTCATGGAGAGCATGGCAGCCTATCTCGGGCCATCAGTCGAGGAGGTGCTGCGCGAGATGGCCTCCCGCCGCTCGGTGATCTCCGGCATACCGGCCGTGGTCCGGCCGCAACAACACAGCCGGGCCCGGGCACATCCCCTATGACATCCGGGCAATGGCGTCCCGGGCCTGGTCGATGCGCGCCGGGGTCAGGTCGCCGATCTGCACGTCGGCGTCGACCCCGTTCCCGGTCACCGGGTCCCTGGCCACGACGTGGAGCAGGCCTTTCTCGTCCATGGAGAACTTGATGTCGATGGGAGAGCCCTTGGGGAGCGGCGGCAGCCGGGTGATCGCCATCGCGCCGATCTTGGAGTTGTCGTCGGGACTGCGCGACTCCAGCGTTCCCGCCTGCTCGTAGATCTCGACCTGTACAGTCCGCTGGTCGGCTACGGCGGTGTGGAAAAACTCCTGGACGGGCCCGGCGGGCAGCGAGTCGTTAGCGTGCAGCAGGTGGTGCACCTCGAACTTGCCCTCCTCCGGGTCGGTGCCCTTGGCGACCACCGCCACCCCGAAAGCCCTGGGCACAACGATCGAGACGGCGCTTCTGGCCGCGGCGCCAACTACCTCGGGCGGCATTTCCAGTTGCCGGGCCAGCGCGGTGACCTCGGCGTCGGCCGCACTGTCGGCCGATTTGCCCAGATCCTGCCGGACAGCCTCCCGGAAGGCGAACATTGCGGCACCCTTGGCCACGGCCAGATGCGGATCGTGCACCAGTGGCTCGAACCCGAACCTGTCACGCAGCCCCCGCGCTACTGCCGGCATTATGGTCGAGCCGCCCACTAGCAGCACCTTGTCCACCTGGTCGACGCCGAGCGGCCGAGCCGTCTCGAGAGTGCGCTGGGTGATGTCGAAGGTGAGATCCAGCAGGTCGGCTGTGCGTGCCTCGAACACTGCGCGGGTGATCTCAGCCGTCATCTTCAGGCCGGCGAAGTGCAGCGGCTGACGCCGGGACTGCCGCTGCGAAAGGGAGACCTTCAGCTGTTCGGCCGTCAGGCTGACGTTCTGCAGGAACTCCTCGCTGCGGCCGGCCCCGGAATCCGGGTACTCTGCCGCGAAGCACTCCTGCAGGTAGGCACCGATCCGCTCGTCCCAGTCGGCGCCGCCGAGCCGGTGATCACCGTCCGTGCAGACGACATTCACGTCGCCCTCGGCCAGTTGCATGACCGTGGTATCGAAGGTGCCGCCGCCGAGGTCGTATACGAGGACGGTGTGCGATGAACCCGGATCGATCACGCCGTAGTGCATGGCCGCAGCCACCGGCTCCGGGACCAGGCTCATCACATTCAGGCCGGCCATCTCGCCGGCTACCTGTGTTGCCTGTCGCTCGGCGAGGCCGAAGTACGCCGGGACGGTAATGACGACATCACGCACGTCCTGCCCGGTTGCTGTACCAGCGAACCGTACCAGGTCCCGTAAAATAAACGCAGACACACTTTCCGGCGTGTAGGTAACGCCGTGAAACTCCAGCTCGACGGCGCGTACGCCCATGTGCCGCTTGATCAGCGAGACCACTAGGTCTGGGTCGGTCTTCGCGGCATCCTTCGCCTCGAGGCCGACCACCACTCGGTCCTTGGCCTGAAAGTAGACCACCGAAGGGGTTGCATCCTCGCCGATCAAGTTTTTTACTACTACCGGCATTCCGGTGTCGTCTAGGTAGGAGATGCAGGAATAGGTGGTCCCCAGATCTATTCCAAAAGCGGACATTTCTCCCCCGTCGCGGCCTGAAGACAGTCAGCCATAGTATATCGGGCTGTCCCGGCGCCGCCCAGGAACCGCTTGGGGTGCGGGCTCGTGCCATGCTGAATCGATGACGCATTCGGGAGCGGCAGCGCCTGTGCCGGGTTACGATTACGACCTTTTTGTCAGCTTTACGGGCACCGATCTCGGCTGGGCGCGCTGGATAGCCGCCGAACTCCAGGCCGCCACCCATCCCGACGGGCACGCCTTTCGGGTCCTGTCCCAGGATCTCAACTTCGTCCCCGGCACTAACTGGGTCTCGATGATCCACGATGGGCTCGAACGCAGTGAGCGCCTCCTGGCAGTGCTCTCGCCCGATTACCTGCAGCAGTCACCATTCGGCACCGCAGAATGGCAGGCGATCTGGCCCACTGACCCGAACGGCCTGCTCCGTCGGCTCGTTCCCGTCCGGGTCCGTGACTGCACGCCCGGCGGCCTGCTCACCGCCATCGTCTACATCGACCTCGTACACGGCGATGAGCAGGCCCGATCAGCCGCGCTTCTCGACGGCATCACCGCGGCCATCACGGGTAAGTACCGCAGGCGGGGCCGACCGCCGCTTCCTGCTTGACCCGAGGCCGTCACAACATCGACATGACGGCCGGGTCAAAACCTGCACAGGTGAACACGCAGCTGTCCATCAGGCCTCCAGGCTGCGCCAGCCCGGGGCTTCGGCCCTCAGCCAGTCAGGCCCTGCCCGCGGTGCCACCGGCGTGCCTACTGTCGGGTAGTGCTGGCTGTCACCAGATCGTTGAACGGTGTCGTCTTGGCTCATAACCGGCCAGCTCGTCGAGGGCGGTGCCAGCACCAGCCCGAGAGGGTCGGTGAGGATCGCAACGCTGGCAACATGCCAGACGAGAACCCGGTTCCCAGCTTCAGCACCGACCAGAGGGTCTGTGAGGATCGCAACGGTCATCCGCTTTGGAATCCGAACGTGCAGGCTGGCGGCAGCACCGGCCCGGGAGAGCCGATGAGGATTGCAACGGGTTATTGGACAGTTGATTGCGCATCAGCGGAGGACGTGACAGGACTGCTGACTGCCGAGGAGGGCCAACTGACGTTGACTGAACTGCCGTGCGATCAACTTGCGTTGATGAGAGTCGATGAGGCACCCTGCATGAGGCGGTCGCCGAGTGCGGACCGGGAGAGGTGGCTGAAGTCAATGGTCCGGGACGAGTCTCGTCAGGGCGGCCTGCTGGCGGACCGGCTGGATCACCTGTTCCGGACCGTACATCCGAAGGACCGCGGACCGTACACGCCGGCCGAGGTCGCCGAGGGCATCAACAAGACCGTCGGTGACCGCACCATCTCGTCGACCTACATCTGGCAGCTGCGCACCGGCCGGCGGGACAACCCCACCCAGAGGCATCTCTCGGCGCTCGCGGCGTTCTTCGGCGTGTCGCCGATGTACTTCTTCGATGTGGCGGAGACCGATCGCGATGCGGTCGGGCCCGATTTGGTGGCGGCCCTGAAGGATGATGACGTCCGGGAGATGGCACTGCGCGCCGCTGGGCTGTCGGACCGGTCCCTGCGGGCGATCCGGGACATGATCGAAAGTGCCCGGGTGGTGGAAGGCCTGCCGTCTGCGCCTCCACTGTGATGACGCATACGGGGGCAAACGCGCTTCTCACCCGGCCAGGGCTGGCCACCGCGAAGCACCCTGCTGCCGACGGACACGTCCCCGTGCATCCACGACGATGCACTCAGGTTAATGACATGTGCACAAGTTGGTCTCAGGCTGACAAGACGCATTAATCTCTGCTTAGAATCTCCATGAATGATTCACGCTGGCTTACCAGCGCGCAGGCTGGGCGACGGCCGCCGGGGCCTGACCGGCCGGTAGGCGAGCAAGCATGTGATGAGCCTGAGTGCGGCCGGACCCATGCCGCGCTGATCTGCCGGGACGTCGCTCCCCTGTCCCGCAAGCTAGGGAGCGATCGCGCATGGTCGATGAGACCGCAACCCCTGACCCAGCCGATTTCCTGTCGACCGGCCTGCTTGAGGACGCCGCGGCGGACACCAGGCGGCAGTGGAGCGCCGGAGCCTGGCCACGCGGAGGGCCCGAACCCACCCGGTCCAGGCTGGTCCAGACCCGAGAAATCTGGTGGCCACTGCTCAGTTAGCTTCTGATCGCCGGTCTGCAAACCCGCGGCTTTGGCCTGCGCGTCGGCGGACGAAGCATCGCTGCGCAGCAGGTGCGCGAGAGCGGACCCCATGCCAAGAACGGCGACGGGCAGACAGGATACGAGCGTGGTGACCTCCCACGGCGCCCTGGTTACTCCCGCCTGGGTGAGCAGGTGGTAGGCGACCTGTCCGGCCATGCCGAGGACCAGCGCGGCGATGGCGGACCAGCGGGCGAATCTCCGTGTTCGGTCGCTGACGGCGGAGTTCCTGGTCAGCCAGGCTCGCAGCGCGAACGCTGCGTAGGCCTCGACGCCGATCGGCAGGGTGACGGCGGTGTCGACGTGCAGGGAGTTCCAGATGCCGGGCAGTGGGCGGATCTCGCCGAACCCGGTCGCCTTCGGAGCCGCCGGAGGCGAAACCGTCGCTGAAGGTATGGCGGAACTGGTGCGGCGTCACCTGGGCGTACCCGGCTTCGGCGGCGCGCCGGACGAGCATCTTGCGGATCCGGTGTTCCCAAGGCGCCCTCGGTTCCGGGTCCCGAGCCACCCCAGTCGGAGTCGGCGAGCTCGTGAGAGCGGCGCGCACGAAGATAGACAGCCAGCGTGCGGGCGGTGGCCGGAGCGAGGCTCACCAGCCGCCCTTCCCCGGCATTCCGGGCACCCTTGAGCGGTACCAGGCGGAAGACGGGATTTCGGAGCAGATCGGCAGGGAGGGTGTGCATGACCATGCTGAGCAGTTCCTGCCGGCGGATGCCCTCGCTGCGCAGGATGCGGATGATGGCGTGGTCGCGGGCGGTCTCGAAGTCGCGGGCCTTGCCACTGCCGGTGACCTCGAGCAGGTCGTCGACGAAGCTGGGGGAGAGGGTTTTGGGCCGTCCCCTGACTTCGGCGTAGCGGTTGAGTCCGGCCGTGTAGGGGCTGGGGTGGCCGTATTCGCGCTGGAGGTAGTTGAACAGCTGGATGAGGTTGCGCTGCTGGGTGTGGGTGCCGCCTTGGCCCCGTGTCTGGTAATACTCGCGGAAGTACCGGTTGAGCATCGCGGTGTCGACGGTGGTGAAGTCACCGTCGAGGCTGTTGGCGGTCATCCAGGCGTCGAGGGCCTTCGCGGGAAAGACGTAGGCGTTGATCGTGGTGTCTTCGTAGGGCCGGCCGTCCCGGTTGTTGATCGTGCGCAGGTAGTCGCCGAACTCGGCGAGGGTCAGCGAGCGCGGGTCCGCCGCCGTCGGCTGCGACGATGCCGGGCCGGTGTCGGCCGGGGGACAGGTGGGCGGCGGCGGCGGGGATTGCGTGGCTGCGGCCAGCGGGCTGCGCAGCGGGCCGCGTCGGGGAAGGTGCGGGGTGGCAGTACGAGTGGGCATGGACGGGCTCCCTCCGGCGGGGAGCTAGACCGCTTTTATAGCGTTAAGTCAAGCGGTCTAGCACCGAGATGCTTGCCGGGACATGCCGCCTGAGGGAGTCCTCCCGGTGCCGCGCGGGCGCGCGAACCGGTACTCTAGCTGCGATCCCGTCGCCGGCGACCATCGCGCGGCGCGGGGGCGCATAGCTCAGTGGTAGAGCACTCGCCTTACAAGCGAGGGGTCACTGGTTCGAACCCAGTTGCGCCCACCAGGAGGTCTTCACGTTTCAGTGAGGCCTAGTTTCACGTTTTGGTGTGACATTCCGGTACGCACTCTGGCGTGGCTGTGGCTGCTGTCTTGTTCGTGTGCGGTTCGTGCCTGCCTGGTGGCTTTCG
>Ga0182014_10000895_pt1 | contig 40671 bp, 38 predicted proteins | sample 612S2DmetaG_FD_120489 | JGI IMG/M metagenome (GOLD analysis project Ga0182014, IMG submission 120489) | Permafrost microbial communities from Stordalen Mire, Sweden - 612S2D metaG | ecosystem: Environmental > Terrestrial > Soil > Wetlands > Permafrost | place: Sweden: Stordalen | collected... | reverse complement strand
TGCGACACGAGCGCCAGCCTGATGCTGATGAACAATCACGACGGCACGTTCCGCGAAGAGGGTATCGAGCGCGGGGTGGCGCTCAGCGACGACGGCGTGGAACAGGCGGGGATGGGAGTGGGCATCGGCGATTACAACCTGGATGGCCGCCTGGACCTGTTCAAGGGACATTTCACGGAAGACACCAGCGCGCTTTACCGCAACGAGGGCAAGGGCAACTTCAGCGAAGTGACGCTGTTCGCGGGCTTGGGCGTCGAGACGAGGTTCACGGGTTGGGGCGCGGGGATCGTGGATCTCGACAACGACGGCTACCCGGACCTGTTTCTGGTGACCGGCAATATCTATCCCGAAATCGAAGGGAAACTGGCGGGTTACCCATACCGGACGCCACGGCTGGTGTTTCGCAATCTGGGGAACGGCAGATTCGAAGAATTGATTGAGGAAGCCGGGCCGGGCGTGGAGGCGCCTCATTCCAGCCGCGGGTGCGCCTTCGGCGACTTCGATAACGACGGCGACCTGGATATCCTGATTATCAACCTGGACGAGCCTCCTTCACTGCTGCGCAACGATGTGCGGGGGGGGAACCGGTGGCTGAAGGTGAAGCTCATCGGTACGCAATCGAACCGCAGCGCGATCGGCGCGCGGGTAACGGTGGAGTACGGAGGCAAGCGGCAGGCGCAGGACGTGGCCAGCCAGACGAGTTACCTGTCCTGTAACGACCGACGCCTGCATTTCGGCCTGGGGACGGCAGAGACGGCGGATGTCGAAGCTTGCTGGCCGAATGGTAAGAAACAGGTGTTCCCGAAAGTCGCGGCCAACCAACTGGTGGTGGTCCGTGAAGGCGCGGCGACGGTGGAGCGTGCCCCGTGGCCGGGACGCTGACGCGGCCTATTCCGGCACGGTTGGATCGGTCCGCTCCGGTTTGGGCTGAAGGCGCATCTCGTGGTAGGTCTGCTTGAGCTTCTCCTTCATGTCTTTGACTTTCTGGAATTCCGCAAGTTCGCGGCGAGAATCGGCCGTGCGGCCGAGGCGGCGATAGACCATGGCCAGGTGGTAGTGAATCGGCGCGTCAAACGGTTCCAGTTTGGCGGCACGTTCCAGGAGCAGCTCGGCTTTTTCCGGCTGGTTCATCCCGATCAGAGTCTTTGCCATGCCGGCGGCGGCATCGGCGTCACCCGGCTGCAACTCGAGCGCGCGTGAAAAGTGCGCGGTGGCCGCGTTGAGATCGTTCCCACGGAGGGCGAACTCACCCAGCCTGCATTCCGACTTTTCATCGGCAGGGTCAACCACCAGGGCGGCCTGGTACTCCTTTTGAGCGCCGTCCGGGTCCGCCGCCGCGCTCAGCATTTCCGCCAGCTCGAAATGGGCACCGGGGAGGCGCGGGTCGATCTTGAGGGCTTCGCGGTAATGCGCGATGGCCCCCTCGTTGTTGCCTTGACGGGTCAACTCGCGAGCCATGAGCTGGTGCAGGTACGCGGATCCGGGCGCAGCCGTGGCGACGCCCAGCATGGCCTCATCGGTCAGCGTCGAGTAAATCCGGTAGGCCGTATACAAGATCTCGGGATCGGCCGGCTTTAACTGGCGGAGCATGCCAACCACACCCGCGGCTTTTTCGAACTCGCCCGCGCCATAATAGAGCTCGATCAGCTCCATCCCGGTTTCCACCTTCAGCTTTTCTTCCCGCAACCGCGGCAGAGACTCTTTGAGATCGCCCTCGGCGCGAGCGGTATCGCCGGTCCGCCTTTCACACATGCCGAGCAGGGCCTGGATTTTCGCAAGGGTTGGCTGGAGCTTCAAGGCGGCCCGAAGGTGCGGAGTAGCCTGCACATAATCGCCGCGAAAGTAGAGAAGCACGCCAAGGTTACCGCGCGCATCCACATTGTTGGGATCGAGCGCCAGGATGGCGCTGAACTCACGTGCAGCCAATTCGGTCCGGTTGTTCTTCAGGAACTCGCTTGCCTGCCGGGAGTGAGTTTCGATCTGCTGTTGCTTGTCGGGAGGGGACTGCGCGAGGGAAGAAGTCGCCAACAGGAAACAGATTGCGAATACTGGCCTTAAATCCTCGGTTCTAATCACGGTTCGACCTCCCCTTTTCCGGCGAAGTCCGGGCGGACCGGGACACCGTCCTGGGGTACCGGAAAAGCGATCAGAATGACATCCGGACGCCGAGGTGAACGGTTCGGCTACCGATACGGGTCCCTGTAAAGATCCAGAATTTCCGTTTTACCATCCTGGCCAGCATCTATTATACACGCTGCCGACTGCATTGGACGCGCCTGTCTGTCTCATCCTGCCCGGTCTTCGGTCCCGCCTTGCGGCTACCTCATGTCAGCTCACGTGACCGACGTAGTCGGGTGCATTCAGTTGAACCTGGAAGCCATCCGGATCGTAGAACTTGAACGATTCTTTCGAATTGCCGCTCTCGAACTTCAGATTGAGTTTCTTCAATTTCGCGCGCGCCTCGTCGGCGTTGAAGCCTGCAATTCCGAAGTCATAGTGATCGACCCAGGGAGTCGGCTTATCTCCCTGCTCAACGCCGAAGAAGGACTCTCCGACACCCAGGATGTGTGTCTTCGCCGACTGTTGCTTAAGCGGCATCCCAAAGAACTCCTGATAGAAGTTCGATGTACGGTGAAGGTCGGGAACCTTTACGGTGACGTGGTTTATGCTGACTGCCCGGAGGCCTTTCTCCTTCGGCGCCGTCTGCGCGGCAGCGACCAGCGCCGCGAGGGAAACAGCGAGTTGGCGGCGGGTCAGTTTGCCGCGCTCGAAATTATTCAGCATCGCTTCTATGGTTTGTATCATAGTATCCTTTCACTTGGTCCTGCTCCGTCAGCCTAGATGACGGTCCAGAAAGCTCGCCTGCGCTTGCAGCGCTTCCCTTGATTCAGGAAGGTCGAATAAGTACCAGAAGGCGTGCGGCATGGCGTCGAAGACCATCAGCCGGGCATCGACGCCCGCCCGCAACAGCGCGCGATGAAAATCGACCGTGCCGCTGAGACAGTGATCGCGTGTCGAGGTCATGCACAGAGTCGGGGGAAATCCCTTTAGATCCGCATACATCGGTGAGAGCACGGGATCCTTGCGGTCGTGGTCCGCAACGTAGGGGACCATGCCCAGGCCTTTCAAGGCCGGGAGCATCGAGCTGAAGTCCGTGAAGCCGCGAGTGCCATACAAAAACCTGGAGTCGCCATATCGGGCGAGGTCCACGTACCCGGAGAAGAATCCTAAGACCGCGGGCAGAGGCAGGCCAGCCCTGCGCGACGCGACCGCCGCCTGAGCCGTGAGCACGGCACCCGCGGAGGTGCCGTACATGCCGATCTTCTTGGGCGCATAGGTTTTGAGGGCATCCTTGTAGACCGCGACAGTATCGTCCACCGCGGCTGGGAACGGGTACTGTGGCGCCAGTCTGTACAAGACCGCAATCACCCGGGTCCCGGTCAGCGCGGCGATGGAAATGCTTTCGAAGACCGATCCCGAGTCGCTCGTGAATCCTCCGCCGTGCAGGCAGATCAGAACACGGTCCCGCTTGTGGGGCGCCGCGCGCTTCGGAGTCATGATCGTGGCCTTCACTCCACCCACGGTTGCTTCCTCGATCTCGACTGGGTAAGTCGAGCGCATTTTTTCCACAAAATCCGCCGATTCCTTCGTGCCCGGCTCGGGTATCCATCTCTTACCGCTAACCATCAGGGCATACGCTTCCCGAGATACGGTTCCCGGGACGGGGACGGCGCGCTTGATGTGTGCGACCCCGTCGCTGTCAATCGTCGTTAAGTCGTCCACCGCGGACGATTGGGCCCGCGCCCGCCGGTTAATTGCGGCCGGCAGGGTAAACAGTGAAGCCAATGATCTTCTGGTCATGATAAGGTTCTACCTCAATTCGTTGTAGCAGCAGCCTGGTCACAAATCGCGCGACCGGCCCCGATTCGCGCCAACTCGAATTACGCAGCGAATCGGAAGCGGCACAGAACGGCATCCGGAAGAAGCTGGCTGCAGAAAGCGGCTCGATCTGAACTGACGGTAACCGCGAAAGGCACGACAAACTGCTACGGAGCTGGCCGACCGATCTGCCCAAGAGCTTACAGCTTGCGCCCTATCAACCAGTATTTCCAGTTTGAGATTCCGACCTGGTATAGTAGCACCTCTAGGCCCTCTTGAGACAAGCCAAGTCTGGGTGCTGCGGGCGCTCTCATGCCCGAAAGCCGGCACGAAGGCCCATCGCCGTTGTCGCGGACGGTCTGATCCGCAGCCGGGTGTGCGCCAGCGCCCCGGGAGCACCGGCTCCGAATGTCATCGGGCCGGCTAGCGCGAAGGTGGCCTCAAGGTCCCCTTCGGTCCAGCACATATTTTATTTGGAAACACGTCGTGTACACGGCTCACCTCGGTAACCGAACCCATATAGAGATGCCACGCCACGCCGTCGAAGTAGCGGCTGAGCCGGGGGTTCTTAAGCTCATTCATCACGCGCCCCACAGATTGTAGTTATGGTCCAGTATCCAGATTTTCGTCGGATTCTTGGTTTGCTCGAAGGCCGGGCCGAGGTGCTGGCTGACGAACACGATCTGGCTGATGGGTGTACACTGTTGGCAGGCCGTGAGGCAAGAATGGAAATCCCCGCAGGACCCCGGCCGACGTCCGTAGACGGTCAGAGCGCTTGCTCCCCACCAGGCGCTGGAGTCAGCCGAGTGGAAGGACGCGGGTTGGTCCGGCGGGGATCGTCATGCCTGGCAGTAGCAACTTGCTTCGCGCTCGTGCCACGGCTTGCGGGGCTCGTTCGTGCTTCCGTGGGTAAGAGTTGAATAACAGGAGTCAAGGAGCGAATAGTGACATCATCGACGGCGCTACGAAGTCCGACTGCCGTAATTGGCGCTTTGATCTGCGCGGGCATCGTCCTAGCAATGCCCCCAGCCTACAAAGGCAGGCCGTTTCGGGACGCACACCATCAGTCGGGTCCACAAGTCATCCCCGGGACGGTCCAGTGCGCCCTTTACGACCTGGGTGGTGAAGGCGTCGCCTACCATGATACGGACCCAATCAATCATGGCAGCGGCGAACTCAATCACACCTCGTTCATGGAAAACGGCGTCCTCACGAAGCATTGCAGGCCGGGAACATCGGAATATATATGCTATTTCCGGGAGAAGGAAGGAGTCGACATTTCTTACACCAAGGATTTCGCCGATTTCAACCATCCCAATCTGTTCGATCCTCCGAAGGATCAACTCTATGTCGGATGGGAAGAAGACGGCGAGTGGGCGAATTACACTGTGCGGGTGAAAACAGCCGGCACCTACAAAGTTATCGCGCTTTATGGGAAGGCCGCAAATACCATTAAATTCGATATCGATAATAAACCGGCGTCCGAGTGTAGGTTACCCGTGGACACCGGGAGCCCGCACAAATGGAACAAGGCCGAGATCGGAACCATCACCTTTCCGAAGGCCGGGCTGCGGTTGCTGACCGTGCATTACGCCAAGGAGAATAATCTAGCCTACTTCGAGTTTGTGAGAACAAAATAGGCGCTCGCGTCCCAAAAGTGCAAGTAGCGTTCGACGGGCAGCGCCAGTCGTGCAGAATACCACCGGCGCACTTCGAGAATTTCTGTCCGATACGCCCTTGAAATTCGCAACATGGGCAGTTCTGGAACGCACAAAACGGCGGTGGCCTGAAGGCCTGAACCCAGGACCTTCAAGCCAGGCCGATCCCTTCTTGGGATGCGACACGGCGGATGTAGGCGCGACCTTCGTCGTACTCCTCGGGCGTCTTCAGATGCTCAAGCATGAGAGGGACGTCAACAGCCAATTTCGAAAGCTCTCTCAGGTAGGTCGCATAATCGATTTCACCGCGGCCGGGAATCACTTCAGCGAAGTGCACGTTGTATTCCGGTACCCAGGCTAGGTCCTTGGCGTGGCAGGATGCGACCCACTGGCCAAGTTTCCGGAAGCACTCTTCGATCACGGCCTTATTATTATAGAAGCGGGTGGGGTTGTTGATCACATTGCAGACGTCGAGGTGCACACCGAACGAGGGCCGGTCGATAGCCTTGATCAGCTCGAGATAAGAGTCCGGCCCATCCGGCAGCGACCAAGGCATCATCTCGATCGTAAAGCGGGTGCGCGTCGGTTTCACCGCATCGATCACTTGACGGCTATTCTGGACCGTAGCATCGAAGAACTCCCGCGATAAGTTCTTGGCGTTCATGCCATACCAGTATTTCGGATTATACGACCCGGCGATATCGACGCAGCATCGGGCGCGTACCGCGTCGGCGAGCGCCAGCCGTTCGATCACATAAGCGACGTTGCCCTTCCGCGTTGCGGCGTCCGGGTCGAGCATGTTCTTCCACGCGCCGACCTCGGCGATGACCACATTCTCGGCCGCGAAGGCATTGCGGATCTCCCGAATGCGGTCTGTGTCCGTCGATTGCGCCGCCGGGCAGTTTGCGGCGCTGTAGCCGAGACGCCGGTGCTCATGAGCCAGTTGAGCCGGATCGTCAGATTTGAGAAAAACGGGGCCCCCGAGCCGTATCGGCCGGCCGGACGCCCATACCGGGCTTAGCGGATAGAAGGTAAGGAATCCGAGCAGTTCGCGGCGAGTCATTGGCATGTCCAGATTCTATCGAAGTTCTGGGGCATCGGAATTCTGATCGGGACGCCGGCTTGCCGCAACCGGCCGGCAACGCGACACGCAGCCGGTTCGCCGGCTCAGCTACACAAATTGAAGCTTGCGGCTGGTGCCGATTCGCCCTTTATGCCAGATGGTCGCGCTGTCAGACATTCCACGGGCGGAAGCCGCGGGTGTACACTCGGTGCTGGCCGGTATGCTCAATAGGGCTGGCCAGTTGTCATGCCTATTGCGAACTTTCGCTTCTACGCAGAACTCAACGACTTTCTGCTGTCGGAGCGCCGTTTCACGGCGTTCACGTATGGCTTCTTGGATGTCGCAACCGTCAAGGACCGCATCGAGTCATTCGGCGTGCCCCACACGGAGGTCGATCTCATCCTGGTCAACGGACAATCGGTGGATTTTGCCTACCGGGTTCAGGACGGCGACCGGATCAGTGTTTACCCGGTCTTCGAAGCGTTCGACATCGCCGGACTGACCCGATTGCGGCCGGCGCCGCTCCGGGATGCACGGTTCGTACTCGATGTGCACCTCGGCCGCCTGGCCGCATACCTGCGGATGTTGGGATTTGACACTCTGTATCAGAACCGTAGCCCTGACGAGCGCCTGGAAGAGGTCTCGCGCGATGAACACCGAATTCTGTTGACCCGTGATGTGGGCCTCCTCAAACGCGGCTCCGTGACGCACGGATATTACCTCCGGGCTACCCAACCGCGGCGGCAACTCGCGGAAGTGGTCAGGCGTTTTGATTTGGGGCGCTTGGCAAAGCCCTTCTCGCGGTGTCTGCGATGCAACACGCTGCTGGCGCAGGCAGGCAAAGACCAGGTGCGCCAGCAACTTCCTGCCCAGGTTGCCCTACTGCACGACGAGTTCCTGCGCTGCCCGGATTGCAACCGCGCTTACTGGAAGGGCGGACACTACCGTCGCATGCGGCAATGGATCGATGCTGAACTTCAACAACCGACGCTTACTTAGATGCCGCGTGCAGGCTTTCCATGCGGGCGTTGACGCCGGTCATCCGTCCGGTGAGGACATTCCATGGCGTGAAATCGATCTTCACCACCCCGTAGTTACTGTTCTCGCCGTCCAGGCGGCGACCCTCCGCAGGCTCGTCGCGATACTCGAACCAGTGGAAGCCCACACAGCTCGGGAGAGCCGCCAATGCCTCCACGTACGCCGCGAACCCCTGCGCGCGATCCGCCTGGGTGGCCACCGGTTTGGCGGCGCCCTTGGTGTTGGGCAGGCCGCTGTCCACGGCCTTGAAGCTGAATTCGGTCACCATGGTGGGCTTGCCGGTGAGCTTGTGGATCAGCTCGAGCCGGTCGATGGGGGCGTTGGGGCTATAGCTGTGGAATGAGATCACGTCAAAGTGCGGCCCCACGCCGCGCATCACGGCGTCCCCGGCGTAGCTTGCGAAGCGGCAGCCCAGGATGAGGTGATTGGAGTCGTGGCGCCGGATGGCATCGCTGCTCACGCGAGCGTACTCCGCCGCTACCAATTCCAGAAAGGCGCTCTTATCCTCATCGGTGAGGACAGAGGCATCGCGCCCAGGCTCCTTGAGAAGTGCTACGGCGCGCGCATGCCCGGGCGAAGAGGAAGGCATTTTCAAATAGGACTCGAGCAGGCTCGCCTTGCCGCGCCAGTCGTTGCCCCAGCGCAGTTCGTTGTCGGTGAAGTAGCCGAGCAGCCACGGGTCGCGGGCGTGAGGCGCGCACGTCAGGGAGGCCGCGCGGTCGGCGGCCTCCCTGAACTCGGGGCTGAAGTAATCTACTACCAGGCCTTTGAGCCAAACGTCGCGCGCCACGGCGGCCGCGATGTCGACGATGGGGGTGTAAGCAATTCCGGTGGTGTACAGCTCCGCGGCGGACCATGCGCCTGCCGTATTGAAACCCCAGCGATGTAATTGCCCGGTCGCCGTCTCCGCCCAGGCGGCGGTGTCGGAGGGGGCCTTCGGGGCGGAATCGGACTCGGGCGCGTAGTTCACATGGTCGACGCCTTTGGACAAAAAGACGTTGCCTGCGGGCGTCACCAGCCACCAGCGGCCGTCGATCTGCTCGGTGTGGAAAAAGCCCGTCTTCCTGCCGTGGAGCCTGGTCCAGCCGCCATAGGTATCGTAATCCGCAGCCATGGCGGCGGCGCCGCAGAGAGCCATCGCGGCGAAGGCGGCAATCCGGAGTTTCATCACTCTGACTATCTGCGGTTTTGCGTCCCGTGTCAAATAAAGTCGCCGGCCTCGATGTTGGCCGGTTCCGCCTTCCACCCGCGGCTGTCGTACTGGGATCCCGTGTTCCCGTTGCTCGCCCAGTTTCTAGAGCGCGGGGGCTGCGCACCGGTTTGCCGCGGGCGTATACTGTTCGGGTGAAACTCGATCAGATGACTGTCATCGACACTGCCGCGCTTCCGTGGGAGGAACGCTGGAACGAGCATCTCGATAAGATGCTCTACCGGAAGAATCTGATGGAAGATCCCGAAACCGGGGTTGAGATTCGGATCGTCCGCTATCCGAGAGGCGTGATCAACGCCCGCCACGTCCATACCTGCGCGCACGGCATGTACGTGCTCGATGGAACGTTGGTCACGCACGCCGGAAGCTTCGGGCCCGGTCACTTCGTTTGGTTTCCCGCCGGAATCGAGATGGAGCATGGGGCCACGGCGGAGAGCGACGTCACGGTTCTGTTCATTACGAACCGCAAATTCGATATCCAATATCTTCCCCAAAATTCATGAGCGCGCGGCGTGCGACAGTGCGAGGACCTGCGGATAGGAAGCCTGTTTCCCCGCTGTCGCTGTTTTGCGTGTCCCAGAGGCACAAATTCGCGGCGGAGGGGGGCATAGTCGCCTTCGCCCGGGCCTCCACGTTCGCGTGCGCGCTATGCGCGTCCCGCACGCCCGGAATCTCGCAGCAGCGCGGAGGGGCGGCAGCCACCGTTCGGCGCCGCGTACCGGCGGTGCCGGACGCACGCCGGCTTGGCGCACGTGGACGGCCGCTCGACGCGCACGGCGTGGCGGGTTTCGCCAGCGTGGGCAGCGGCAGGCCCTCTGGCGGCGGGGTATATGCGCCTACTCCATTCGGACCTTGAATACCAGATAGGTGCACCGCTTGCCCGCTTCGACGCTCAACTGGTGCGGCATTTTCGCGGGAATGTGAACAATGTCACCGGCCGCGAGTCTCTTGGCCACTCCGCCATTGATGGATTTGCCACGGATCTCGCCCGCAGACGTGTTCACCGGGTCCGCGATGACGCCGCCCACCGTCAGCGCAGTCTCGCCCGAGGTGACGACAAACAGATCGGCCATGGTCTCGTGAGCTTCCGCCGGAGTTGCGCCTTCCAAGCGTTCGAGAATTACGGCGTGATTTCCCCAATTTTCCATTCGATCTACGCCCTGCTGGTATTGATTCAGCTTGAGCGCCTTGGCACGGGTCTGCAATTCGGATGCGGTCCACATCTGGAACCCTGCCGGATCTGCGGCGAACATCGGAAGCGCTACAGCCAGTAAGAGGAGCTTCATGGGTCCATTATGGCGCCGGTTGGCGAACGAACGACCGCGCGCCGCCTGCCTCAGCCCCCACACTTGCGGAGAACCCCAGCCCTGGCGTGTTCCATCGTTGTTTTGGCGGCAGCTCCGCGGCGTCGTTTCAGGAGCTCGCAGATTCGTCTCGACGATCCAGAAACCGCGGCACGTTGCCTCGGCATAAGCGGCGCGAGACAATGCCAGTATGCAAACCCGCGTGCTGCTATGCGGTGATTCGCGAGTTCATACTCCGCCCGACACGCATTGCGACTTGCCGCCCGCTGCAGCGCCAAGTCGTGGGTCAGGAAACTGCTGCGTGGCGCAAAAGGGAGTTGGACGTTCAGATGGTGGCGCTGCAAGGCGGGGAGAACCGCGAGGTCAACCTCCTTGAGGAGTAGGCGTAGGACCGCAATCGCCTCCTCTGGGGCTCCGGGCATGCCCGAACGCCCAATCCCTCCCGGGTTTTCGGTTTTGTGAAGACTTTTTAGAAGCAAGAAAGAAATGAAGACTTCAGTATTGCGATGGTTTCTGCTGCTGGCGGCGGTTCTCGTTCCTGCGGCGATAGACCCGCTCGCGGATACAGCCGGTCCACTGACGGTGCGAATCCAGGGGCCGCGGAAAGTGACACGCACGGGCGCGCCCCTGCCCGTGACGATCATGATCGAAAACAGCAGTGCCGCGCCGGTCGCGGGAACGGTCCAGCTTCGGGTGATCGACCGGTGGCGCGGTTACCCCACGGCTACTCGCGCCCCTTTCTCCCATGAGGACAATGATGCGCTCTATTGATCGGGTTCGTGGCGTTATCGAAGGCAAGCCGGTTGACCACCTGCCCGCGCAACCCATGCTGATGATGTTCGCCGCGAAGCACGCTGGCTTCCGGTACATCGACTACGCAAGGGATGGCCGGATCATGGCCGAAGCGCAGCTCGGGGTGGTGAGGGATTTCGGGATTGACAGCGTTCTGATGTGCTCGGATCCAGCGCGCGAGGTGATCGACATCGCCGGCGAGGACAGCGTCGAGTGGTTCGAGAACCAGGGCCCGGCGATCCGCGAGGACAGGGCGGCTCTGCTCGACAGTGCCCGGCTCAAGAAGTTCAAAGTGCCGGATCCGTGGGGCGGCGGCCGGATGCACGACCGGATACGGGCGATTGAAATCTGCCGGCGGGAACTGCGCGGCGAGACATCGATCGTGGGCTGGGTCGAAGGGCCCCTGGCCCTCGCACAAGAGCTGCGGGGCTTGAGCCGGATTATGACGGACTTCCTGGATGAGCCGGCGTTCGTCCGGGACCTGATGGATTTCACCTCGGAGGTCGCGATTGTCTACGCCGCGGCGCAAATCGAAGCGGGCGTCGACACGATTGGCATGAGCGACGCGGCGGCGAGCATGATCGGACCGCGGCACTACGGCAACTTTCTGCTTCCGTGGCAGCGCCGCGTCCTGGAATCGATCCGGAAGAAACACCCCGACATCATCCTCCGCCTGCATATGTGTGGAACCACTGACCCGCTCATCCCCCAAATGGCCACCTTGCCGGTCGATATCTACGAGCTGGATTTTCCAGTGAACCTGGCAAGAGCACGGGCCACACTGGGTCCGGACCGGGTCATTCTCGGGAATGTCGCCACCATCGCGGATCTGCTCGAGGGAACCCCCGAGAGGGTCTATGCCGCGGCCAAGAGGTGTCACGGAATTTGCGGACGGTACCACATCGTGGGAGGCGGCTGTGAACTCTCCCCGCTTACGCCGCCGGAAAACCTTCGCGCCCTGATCCATTACGCCAACGAACATCAACCCGGCTTACCCCCCACGGAGAGTGTCCGTAGCGACGCCAGGACACCGGTCTAGGAGAGAACACCATGAGATCTCTAACATGTTTTCTGCCGCTATTCACGGTCTCGCGTAGCGCCGCTGTAGGGCCGGCGCGGCCGGCCCGGACGTTTTGTCAGTGAATTGTCCGTGCCGGCACGCGCCCTTGAGCCGCGCGCGAGATCGACGCGGCGGCGCGGCGAAGGTCGAAGAGAGCTCCTCCAGCGAGGGTGGTCAGAAATAGCATAAAGACCCCGTGCCTCGCGCGGGGTATGGAGCCGGACGGTTCAGCCGGGGCGTGACTCACAGCGCCGCGGGTCATATTTTATAGGGCCACTGCGCCTTGGTGAACAGGGCGCCATCGATCCAGATGGTCTGGCCGCTGATGAAAGCTGCAGCGTCGCTCGCCAGAAACAGCACCAAGGGCGCAATGTCCGCGAATGTGCCGACGCGGCCGAGGGGAGTCAGCTTCGACCACGTGCCCGCGTAGTCGGGATCTTCCTGCTGCGTCCGCTCGGATTCGATCGCCCCCGGCGCAACGCAGTTCACGCGGATGTTGTAAGGGCCAAGCTCGACCGCGGCCTCCTTGGTGAACATCTCGATTCCGCCTTTGCTGGCCGTATATGCTACCAAGCGCGGAAACGCGACCTTGTTGCAGCCCGAGCCGAGATTCACAATCACGCCGCCGCCGTGGTCTTTCATGTAGCGGCCGGCCTGCTGCGTGCACAGGAAACAGCCTTTCAGGTTGGTGTCGATGACCAGGTCCCATTCCTCTTCGGTCACCTCCAACAGCGGTCTAAACGTCTGGACCCCGGCGTTGTTTACCAGCAGATCGAGCCGCCCGAAGCGGCCGAGCACCTGGTCGAACATGGCAGTTACCTGGGCGCTCGATCGTATGTCGGCCTGGATGGGAATCACGTCCCCACCAAAGCCGCGAATTTCGGCCACGGTCGCATCAACCATCGAACGTGGATCGTTGAAATAGTTCACCGCCACGCGGGAACCGGCGCGCGCCAACTGCAGGACAATTTCCTTCCCTATTCCCCTGCTCGCTCCGGTCACCAGGGCGGCATAGCCGTTTGGAAGCATGCTCACCATGATACATAAGCAAAGGCAAGCCCTAACGGAGGTTTACTGGGGCGGGCAGAACAAAAGCGTAAGTTCTTGTCTTAAGAACGGCTTGCGAGCGGTCTGCGGGAAAGGGGTGTGATCAGGGCTCCAGGACGACCATCTCGTAGTCGTTGAGCTGGGGGATCGTGAACGCGGTATAGCCATCTCGGACCGCGACGGGAAGCCGGGCCGGCTTGCGCATCGTAACGGCACTGCGGAACTGGCCCGCTACCTCCACTCGGATCCCCTCGATGGGGATGGGGGCGAAGTAGCCCGTGTCGGAGTGGCCGCTCAAATTGATGGCGTGGAGCAGCCGGCGCCGGCCCTGCTGCATCCAGGTGAGCTCCACCAGCGGGTGAGCGTTCGTCCGGATCTGCCTGGTGGGACTCAGTCGATCCATCACGTCGCGGAACAGCCCGGCATGTGCCGGAAGGCTCTCCCGATAGTAGATGCCGCCCAGGTCCCACGGAAACCACGCCACCGCGCCTTTGCCGGCCTGCTGGAAAACAGCGCCGGGCGCAGTGGTGTCTTTCATATCGACGTGAATCTTCTCGGGCGGGCCGTACATGGAGGGGGGCACCAGGCTCAGGGAGGATGATCCGTCCCCTTCCAGCTCCAGATAATCTCCGGATAGCATGACCAGCTCGGTGTCCTTCAATGAGGGGAACATCGAGTGGTTGCGCACCCGGAGATAACCCGTGATCTGTTTCCAGGTCCGGACTGCGCGCGGCACCGGGAATTCGGGTGGACGGGGGCTTGCGACGAGCACGTGGCCGCCGCCCTCGGTGTACTTTTCCAGCTCGGCGGGTGCCCAGTCGGTGGCGATTACCAGGTCGAACTGGCGCCGGTTCATCCAGTCCAGGTTGTCCGAGACGGCGAACGGAACGTGCTCCTCGCTCAACAGACGAAACATCCCGCGATAGGAATCCTGGCTGTAGGTCCGGCCGGTCCCTCCCGGCGAGCCGAGCAGGAGCACGCGTGCCGCGCTCTCCTCGTTGGCGTAGTAGGATTCGTTCGCGGCGAGCCAGCGAAAGACGGGCTTCGCGGCTTCGATCCCCCGGAGGTCCTGCTGATCGAGCGTGCCGTCCACGGCGAAAGCCAGCGCACCGCCATTGGCCGCGTTTTCCCACAGCCGCTCGACGATTTCGTGTGGCCCTACCGTGGCAAAGCGCCACGGAAAGTCGACGAACTGCATGCAGAGGTTGATCGACATCTTTCCTCTCTCGCTGTTGCGCGCGCGATTGACGTTGTCACTCGCCGAATACGGCCACATCGGCAACGGACGATTCACGGCGGTATTCGATTCCGACATGATGACGTCCGTGGATTCCTGGATATAGTTGAAGTATCCCGCGCGGGGGCGCTTGGCGCGAATCAGGTTGCCGATGGCCGCCGCCACCTCGCGCGAGCCGATGAACATGAACCGCCCGTAGTCTTCGTCGGCCTTTTCCGGGATCTCTTTGTGAAACATCTCCCGGTATTTCCTCCGGCAGGCCTCGCAGTGGCAGAGCCCCACGTAGTTTCCGCTGTAATCCCTGGACTGGTTGCCGAACATGTTGAAGAACAATCCGTCCACGTCATATTTCTCCAGGCCTTCGGAGAGAATCTTCATGGCCTGGTCTCGGTAGTAGCCGCCGTTGATGCACGTCGAGTAGTAGCCGTTGTAGATGACCGGATCTTCGTCGGCCTTACGGAAGAACCACTCCGGATGAGCTTCATAAACCGCCTTCGGTGTCTTGCTCAGATCGTACCGGCCCACCATCCGAATGCCGTGCGCGTGGGCCGCTTTGAGAGTCTCGCCGAATAGGTCGTATCCCGGCGGCAAGTATGCGCTCGCATAGTGAAACGGGACCTGGGTCGGGTAATAGGCTACGATGCCGCCCATCCCGAACAGCAGAGCGTTCGCTTTCATGTCCACGAGCTGGCCCATCAGGTGCCGGACATCCAGCGAGGCGTCCGTCTCCCGCAAGTTGGTCTGCACCAGGCGGACCGGCTCCCGCATCCACCAGCCCTCCTGGGCAGGCGATATCGCGCTTAACGCAAGTAATCCAATGGTGAGTCTTCGCATCGAATCTCCCGTGCGAGCGTTCCCGCACCGTGTCTCCGCTCCGGCCCGCAGTCTATCATTGCCCCCTGAACCTGTTGCTTCACTTGCCGCCCGCGGTCTCGCCGCGAAGTCTGTTCCGCTGCAGCTCTTCGTAGCCAAGGATTTCCATATTGGCTTCCTTGCCCCTTCGATTGTACTCACCTGGACGAGCCGCCTCCGGCGAAGCCTTTGTAGAGCCGCTCCGGCGATCCCCGAAGATGCGTCGGGCGCCGGTATCGGGAAGACGGAACTCTGACTTGCGATTCCTGGTACTCTCTCGCTGGAGGACCCCTTATGCTGCGACGAGATTTTCTGAAGTCCGTACCGCCGGTGGTTCTGATGCCGCAGTTACGCTCTGCGCCCCGGCTCAAAATCACCGACATCCGGATCGTGAATCTGAAGAGCGTTCGCGAAACCGGGAAGATGGAAGCGGCGTGGAATCCAGGAACCGTGACGACGCACCGGATCGGCGGCGGCTCGGTCATCGAGATTCACACCGATCAGGGACTTTCGGGTATCGGGCCGGCGATCGACAGCGGTGCGCTGGAGTCGGCCAAGGTGCAACTCATCGGTATGGACCCGTTCGGCATCGAGCAACTGGCCGGACCGCTGCGCTATTACGCGGGTCAAAGCCCACGTACGGTTTCGAGTCTGGAAATTGCGCTGTGGGACCTCATCGGCAAAGCCGCCGGCCAACCGCTCTACAAACTCTGGGGCGCGGCCAAAGACCGCGTGCCGGCCTATGCCAGCATGATCCAGCTTTCCACCCCGGAGGAAAGGGTCCGCATGGCGGTCCAGCTCAAATCGCAAGGTTGGAAGGCGATCAAGCTTCGCGCGCATTATCGGACTTTGAAGGAAGACGTCCATCTGGTCGAAGCGGTACGCAAAGCGGTGGGCGACGACATGGAAATCATGGTGGACGCCAACCAGGCGCAATCCTCCGGCACCTGGCAGCCAGGCGTGATGTGGGATTTCCGCCGCGCGCTCGAGACCGCCCGGGAACTCGAGCGTCTGAACTGCCTATGGCTGGAAGAACCGCGGCTGCGCTACGCTTTCGATGAGCTGGCCGAGTTGAACCGCCTGGTGGCGATTGCGATCGCCGGGGGAGAGAACAATCGCGGCGTGCACGAATACCGCTGGATGCTGGAACAGAATGTCTTTGACATCCTGCAGCCCGATATTATGGTGGCCGACGGCGTCACCGGCTTTCGCGAGATCGCAGCCCTCGCCAAGGCGCACAACAAGAGAGTGATTCCGCATCACGGCGGAGGCAATCTCGGCACCATCGCCCAACTCCACGCCATCGCCTCCTGGCCGCACGCGCCGTGGATCGAGATCCTGCACGACCCGCCCGTCGCCGCCTATACGAATGGGTTCGCGATCATGAAGAACCCGCCGCTGGTGGACAAAGAAGGCTATCTGAACCTGCCGCAAGGTCCGGGCTTGGGCGTCGAGATCGATAAAGATTTGATCGTTTTGTAAGCGCCGTCAAGTCCGATGGCCACGCCGGTTCCGGCGAGCGTCGGCGTTCCGGATGGTCGGTCCAAACGCGGCCAGGGATGTCGAGTGTGCTCCAATCGGCGGAGAACGCGCTGTTCCCTCAGCCGCGACGTTGTTCATTGTATAGTGGATGGCATGTATCGACTGACGCTGGCGTTTGCCGTGTGCGCAGCGGCCCTGTATGCGCAACCAAAGAAGATTGTGGTGATGAACGACGCAGGCCTGGCGAAGCAACTGCAAAGTGTGACTCCGGACGCGAGAGTCGTTCTGGCCACCCGAGACACGGTGATGCGGGAGATCCCGGATGCCGACGGTTTCGTGGGCAACATCACCCCCGAGCAGGTGCGGGCGGCGAAGAAGCTGAAGTGGGTCCAGGTGATGAGCGCGGGCGTGGAGGATGTGCTGTTCCTGTCGGGCGGCAACGATCTGCGCGACAGCAATATCGTCGTAACCAACAACAAGAACGTGCAATCGCCGGAGATCGCCGACCACGCCATGGCGATGCTGTTGTTCCTAAGCCGCCACCTTTACGACTTCTATGCCAATAAACAGCGGGAGGCGTGGCAGCAGCCGAATCCGTTTCCCGGCATCGAGCTCCAGGGCAAGACGGCGGTGGTGATCGGCGTGGGCGGCATCGGGACCGCGATTGCTTCGCGGGCGAGTGCTTTCGGCATGGACGTGATTGGGGTGGATCCCGAAGACAAGCCTTCCATGCCGTTCCTCAAGATGGTGGTGAAGCCGGACCGGCTCGACGAGGTGATTCCGCAGGCGGACGTGGTGTTCATTTCCGCGCCCCACACGCCACAAAGCCATAAAATGATGGGGGCGCGCGAGTTCACCCTGATGAAGAAGAACTCGTACTTCATCGTGGTGAGCCGCGGCGGGTTGTACGACATGAACGGCCTGGTGAGGGCGCTGGACGAGAAGCGGCTGGCGGGGGCGGGCGTGGACGTTACCGATCCGGAGCCGCTGCCCAAGGGTCATCCGCTGTGGAAGTTCGACAATGTGATGATCACGCCGCATATCGCCGGGCGCAGCGACCACGACCGCGAGCGGATGGTGGGCACGGCGAAGGAGAATTTGAGGCGGTTCGTGGAGGGCAAGCCGCTAGTGAACGTGGTGAATAAGCAGAACGGCTACTGACCCTCAGCCGCGGAAACCGGGTGCGCGAAGCTCCGGAGTCGGTTAGTAAAGCCGCGTTCGATACTGTTCTTCAATGCCCCGGTCGTATTCGTCCGCATTGCCGCCGGCAATCTCATCCGCCAGAATCCTGCCGAGCGATGGGAACTCTCCGCGCGGAACCCGGCGTTCGGGATTCCAAAGATCGGAGCGGATCAATGCCTTCGCACAATGAAAAAAGACCTCTTCAACCGTCACTAACATCCCGCATACCGGCGGCTTGCCTCCCACTGACAGCGGGCGGAGCAGTTCGGGATCGATCGTGATGCGCACTGTTCCATTTACCCGAAGCGTCTCACTGATCCCTGGTGTCAGAAACAGCAGACCCACATGTGGGTTCTCCACGATGTTTAACACCGTGTCGGCGCGCTTATTGCCAATCCTATCGGGGATCAGCAGAGTGTGGTCGTCCAACACGGCGACGAATCCGGGACCGTCGCCGCGAGGCGAGGCATCTGCCCTGCCGTGCGCGTCCGAAGTCGCCATCACAACCAGTGGAGAAAGGGCAATGAAATGCCGGCAATAGCGGTCGAGACGATCCAACTGTTTCGCCGTTGACATGTGGCTCGGCTCGCCATAGTGATTTCGGACCGCTGCTGCGTTAATCAGTTCCTTCACGGTAAACTTTCCTTTCTCGATTAGAAGCGCAGGCGTGAGCCATGGCTGGGCCGCCGCCTTCCAACGAGGAATCCTCGGGCTTCGCTTTTTCAGTCCGGCCACTTAACCCTTAGCCAAGGATCGAGCGGGTAGATTGGCCGCGGCACGCGGCGATAAGGAAGCGTTTTCAATTTTGGCGTGCTGACGCCGGGGGTGTCAACCAGAAACACCTTCTTGGCAATAGACCCATACGGACCCCGAAATCCATTCGGACTTTTTACTACGACGATCCGCATTCGTCCGGGTTCGATTCCATGACTTCGGAACAGCTCGGGATCTACAGTCATTGCCGGTCTCTCGGAAACTAACAGCCGTATCTCCCCAATGTCGAGCACCACCGCCCGCCCCATCGAGGTTTCAACGCCTTGATTATAGCCTTGGGCTTGCCCGGTCCAGCGTCCGTTTGAAATAAGCCGAACCAGCGCGGTAATGCGAACCGGACGCGAGTGTTTCCGGTCGAATTTGCCGCCCACGGATGTTTCGATCGTGGCGCCTACACCGGCTGAGACCGCGGTTTGTACCGCTTCCGGATCGACCATAAACAAAGCCGCTGGGGTATCGCAGCCGAATTCGAGAAGCGGCCCCAACACTCCGGTACTGTCACCCGGGGACCCGGAACCTGTGCTGTCGGCGGGCTCGGAGATGACGACCGGTCCCTGGCCGGACCGCAGCGCTTCACGAATTGCCCGCCGTACTGGCGTCAATTTCACATCGAACTCGCGCCGCGATTCCCAAAAAACGCGCGCTAACCCGTCCACCTGCCGGCCGCCTGCTTTGGGATCGTCGTTGGTAACCGACACGACGCTGCATCCCATCTCCGGAACGTCAAGCCAAGGTTGGACGCCAAATACCGATACGGCTTCGGCCGCTCCGTTCTCCTCGGTTTCGATCGCACCGTTCGTCAAACGTCCGAACGGCCCCGATGTGGTTTGCATGTTCTCCGCGGGGACAATCAGGGGCAATTTGCGGAAAGCCATTCTTGGCCGGACTTTCCCTGCCAACGTCTTCAGTAGCAGTTCAGCCGCTCGCTGGCCCGTCTGGAACAAATCGATATGCGGATACGTCTTATAGCCGACCAGCGCCGTGGCGCTATCCGTCATAAGCCGGGTAACATTCGCATGTAGATCCAGCGTGGCCACAATGGCGGTCTTCGGCCCGACAATGGAGCGGGCGGCACGAAGAAGGCGCCCCGCGACGTCCGGAACCGATTCCGCCGTTTGCCCACCATGCAGCGCCAGCAGCAAGGCGTCGGGACGGCCCACGCCGGCAAGGCTCTTCTCGAAATCACTCAGAAGCCGGGCGAAATCCTGCCGTCGAACAGGTCCGGCCGTAACAGCCCAACCGGCGAACAAAGGGGCTACCTTGCGGCTCGATTTTCCAAGCACGTTCAAGAATCCACCCATCTCCGTGAACGCCGCTTTGTGTCGCTCTACTGCGCGCGCGCCAAAGGCGAAGTCAAAATCTTCGTAGCGCGTCCTTACCGGAGAAAAATCGTTGCTTTCCTGAACAATTGACCCTATGGCTATGGCCATTTCACACGATCCTCAGCTTGCCAGACTCAACAGTGCAATCCCAAGAATCTGGGCCGCTACGCCGGCCCACAGCAGCCGAATCGACAACCGCGGCGCCGTCTTCCACTCGCCCAGCAGCCACCCCCAGGCAATGCCGGTCAGAATGATAGCCGACATATAAACCGGCCAGCCAATCGCGGCGCCGAACCGCCCCAACCGCGTTGCCGCGACGCCATACAAAACCGTGCCGATGATCCACGCGGCTCCCATTCCGACGCTCATCGATAGGTTCTTTCCGGATTCCGCGCCGCGAAAAAGACGCCAATGCGAGTTACGATTCAAGAGCCGGATAGACCACACAATACTGGGAAGAGATCCGCAACTCACGGCAAGGCTCCAGATAGCGTTTGCCGCCAGGTTCGGATTGGCACCGAGCGCGATCGCGCTTTTCCGAATGGGCTCGCCATACGCCAGAACAATATTGAACAGCGTGGATAGCACTCCGGCGATCAAAGAGATCGTGACGCCTCGGCGGGCTCGAATGCGATTGTGCGTTGCCGGCGGATCCCGCTGCCGCCCCGCCTGGGCGCAGCACAGAACCCCGACGAGCAACACCAGGTCCCAGCTACAGATTCTCAGGCCCCCAGCGGTGAGAAGCTTGGATGGATCGATCAGGCACAATGCACCCAGCGAGCCGAATGCGACCGAGGCGCCATACAGCAGAGCGCTGCTGATGGATAGGCCGACCATGTCGACGGCGATCCCCAACAACACAACCGCGAAGCCCCACCCGAGACCGAGAAAGCAAGTGACGATGGTCACCGTGCTCCCGGTATGCTCATAAACGGCCGCGAGCTTCGGGATTGTGAGATATGCGACAAGCCAAGGGGAAATAAGATAGGCACAAGCGGCGAAAACTAGCCACGTGTTTTCCCAGGCCCACTTTCTAACGAGCTTGACGGGTACAAGGACGGACCCCATAATAGCCCCGGCAATGAGAACAATGGCCATTCCGGTCCAACCTTCGATTTGCATGGAAACTCCTCAACGCATGATCCAGCCGCCGTCGACATTAATCGTCTGTCCCGTAATTCCGTCGCTCCATTCCGTGCCCAAGAACACGCAAACCCTGGCGATGTCCAACGGAAGTATGCGGCGCTGGAGGCTCTGCAGCGCGATTACCTCGGCGGCCTGCGCCGGAGTGACCGTTCGCGATTCTCTTTCGGTCAGAATGGCGCCGGGAGTGATGCAGTTTACATGGACGTTATATTCACCGAGTTCGCGCGCCAGTGCCCGCGTAAATCCAACCAGGGCGCCCTTGGACGCGACGTAGTGGGTCAGGAATTTCATGCCCCAGTGGAAGGTGACGGACGAGATATTGATCACCTTGCCGGCGCGTTGCTCGACGAGATGAGGCGCTACCAGGCGAGTGCACCGGTACGCCCCATTCAGGTTCACGTTCAGGACCTCGATCCACTGTTCTTCCTTCATTTCCAGGAACGGTTGGCGTGGGTCGATTCCCGCGTTGTTGACCAGAATGTCGAGAGCGCCCGTTTCGCGAAAGATACCGGCAATCGCGGACTCAACGTCCTCTGTCCGGCTCAGGTCCGCCACGCACATTCCGGCCGAAGCGCCCTCCTCGCGCAGCCTATTAACGACTCGTTCCAGCTTTTCCCGTTCTTTATCCAAAAGCCAGACATGCGCCCCCTCCCTCGCGAATAGATTAGCGATTTCTTCACCGATACCGTTGGCTGCCCCGGTTACCAGCGCTGCCTTTCCGGACATGAGCATAAAGACGACCTTCCTCGATCCTATTTAGCGGCGGGCCCCGGCGGGGCAGCGGGCGAGCACCCGATCGAACGCTTCGAGGGTTCGTGAAATATGTTTGCCGCTGTGGACAATGGAGGTGTACATCCGGCCGTCCGGCAGAAGGTAGATACCCTCCTTGAGACATTCGTGCAGCCAGAACTGGAGAAGTGCGCGATCGTCGTGCAAGGTATCGCGATAGTTCGTAAGCGCGGACCTTTCGGTGAAATGAACGGAAAACGCAGTGCCGAACCCGGTTACCACCACCGGTATGTCTCGGCGCTTTGCGGCCTCGCGGATGCCGTTCATCAACGTCTCCCCGGATCGCACGGCGTCGCCGAGACTGCGGCCGTTGTCCCGGCTAAGTTCCGTGATAGTCGCGTGGGCGCCGGCGAGCGATAACGAATTCCCGTTGAAAGTACCGCCAAAGACCACTCCGCCGTCGACCATCAATTCGAGGATGTCTTTCCGGCCCGCCACCACGCTGAGCGGCAGACCGCCTCCGATCGCTTTGCCGAGAGTTGCGATATCCGGAGTGACTCCAAACACGCTCTGTGCGCCGCCGGGAGCCATCCGGAATCCGGTGATCACTTCATCGAAGATCAGCACGGCTCCGTGTTGTGTAGCGAGTCGCCGTAGCCCGGGCAAAAAGCCCTCGGCTGGCATCAGGCTTCCGCTGTTACAAAGAACCGGTTCGGTGATGATGCCCGCAATCTCTTCCCCTCGCGCCGCGAAAAGAGTCGAAGCAACCTCCAGGTCGTTCCAGGGGAGAACAATGACATTGTCGGCCGCATTCGGTACCTGGCCTCTCGATCCCAGTACCGCATTAGGCTTCCGGGCCTCACCGATCTCCGGGCCGGAGGCATGATAGCTCAACAGCGCCGAGTCCATCCATCCGTGGTAATGTCCTTCGAACTTGAGCAGCAGGTTTCGGTGCGTGTACGCACGGGCGAGCCGCATAGCCAGTTGCACGGCTTCGCTGCCGCTGGATGTCAAAGCGACGCGCTCGGCGCAAGCGACCAGATTGCAGATCTGCTCGGCGACAACAAACTCCAGTTCGTGCTGGGCACCGTAGTTGTGCGGCGTTTCGGCCGCATGCCGTAGCGCATCGACGATGGCGGGATGCTTGTGTCCTAAAATCAGCGGTCCCCAAGCCAGAACATAATCGGTATACCAATTGTCATCCACATCCTGGATCTCCGCTCCGCTGCCGTCTTTAAAAAACAAGGTTTTCGCCAAATTGCGGCGAAAAGGACTGCTCACGCCACCTGCCAGTGAGCGTTGAGAGCGCTCGAAGAAATGTCGGGAACGGCCCCATTCACTGATCATCCAAGTTCATTCCTTTTTCGGCCCATTGGCCCAATGTGGTTCCACGGTATCAACCGTCGCCTTGCCTGTCAATCGTTTGGCGTGTAACTCGATATGCCCGGCGGGAACTCTTTCACATCCGTTCGCCCAAGATGCGGCTCCTGATCCAAGGTGGTAATGGTTGACGAGAGACTCGTATACCTCTCTGAAAACATTGCCTGCTCTTTGGCCCCCGCGCGCATTACTGGTCCGCGGAGGCAAGCAGACGCGATCCATTGCGAACGAATTGGATCAATCGCGGTAGGCGAACCAGCCCACTTCCGAAGCCTCGCGATCTTCCCGCTATTCAGAACCGGCTCCGGGCAAGCCGAACCCAATCAGTTGCCGCTCGACCTGGCCATCGCGCTCGCGGGGGTCATGCACCGTTGAAAGGCCGTGATGGTAAGGCTCGGCACAACGGTCGTATGGACGCCGGAAGGTGCTGGGACGAGCGATTTGGGCCGGCGGAGTTGTTGAGAATATCGACAAGGACCGATAGGTTCAGGTCTCAAGATCGTTCGTCTCGATTCTCGCGACAAAGTCGTGCCGGATTTCACCACGGGATATTCGGAACGGGGAAAAAACCCTATAACGTATTTTTGCTCTGGCCGATAAGACCATTCTAGGAGAAATTTTCCCGGTCGCGCACTGGCCGCAGCTATAGCACGGAGATAGAGGATCCACATGGAGAACGGCAAGCCGGCACCGGGTAGCGAGACCCGCGACACCACCAGTTCGCGACGCCACGCCCTCGCCCTGATGCTGGGGGCGGGGCCCTGGTTGCCCCGGGCGCTGACTGGGGCGGACACCGGTGCGCCGGTCCGCCTGGCTATTTCAAAGAGCCTGGTGTCGGACGTGAGTATCAACGACGCCAGAGCGGCCATGCTGGTCTGGATCAAGAAAATGATGACGGACCTGAACGTCGTAGTCGATATCAACCCGAGAGTATTCGACACTACCGAGGAGATCGTGCGCCGCGCCCGCAGTGGCCAGTTGGACTCGGTTGCGCTGAATATCGTGGAGTATCGGCAGATCGCCGAAGTATTGGATCCCAGCGAGGTCTTGGCCGGGGCGGGTGCGTCGGGAATGGAGCAGTACGTCCTGCTGGCGAAGCGAAATGGCGAACTCCAGCATTTGGGCCACCTGCGGGGCCGCAGGCTTTGCACGTTGAACGCCCCCAAGATGTGCGCCGCATCTGCCTGGCTCTCTACCATCCTCGATGAGGGGCATCTCGGCAAGAGCGATCGGTTTTTCGGCTCCGTGATTACGGATACTAAGGTCTCGCGAGTCGTCTTGCAGGTCTTTTTTGGCCAGGCGGATGCCTGCCTGACCTCGAAGCGTGGCTTCGACACGATGTGCGAGTTGAATCCGCAGGTTGCCGAAGACCTGACCGTAATCGCAACTTCGCCCGCCATGGTGGTCACTTTCTACGTGTTCCACAAGAACTACCGCAGTGCCAATCGACAGAGATTCATAAGAGTATTGTCGGATTTGCGCGGAAATGCGGCCGGCCGGCAACTCGCTACGCTCTTCCAGTTCGATGACTTGACCGTCCGGGATAGCAGTTGCCTGGCCAGCGCCCTGAGGCTGCTCGACAAGGCGGAGCGTGCCCCCGGGCCGGGACTCGGGAGCCGGCAGGGATAGGGAATGAAACTGCTCCGCGCACATTGGCTCCTGCTGTGCCGGTTGGCGCCTGTCCTAGGTGTTTCGCTCGGGGGTGTTGCTATCGAGGCGGCCCTGGCGCAACAGAACGTTTCGGGCGGAATCCGTCACTCACAGCTCCGCGGGGTATCGAGCAGCGTAATATTCAGCACTGTCAACCGCAACGACGCTCGCGCCGCGCTCAAGGTCTGGTTCGACATCGTGGCCCGGGAGAGAGGCTTTCTCCTCGACTCCACAGTTGACATTCTCGACAGCGTGACGGAGATCCGGGAGCGCCTGCGGAGCCATTCCGTGGAATTGGTCACGATGGGCGCTGTCGACTACCTGGATCTGGAAAGCGGCAACCTGGTCGTACCGGTTCTGACGGATGCCCGATCTTCGCAAGGAGGGGCGCTCTACTCCTATGTGTTGCTGGTCAACTCCTCCTCCGGTGCAACATCGATCGCCAGCCTGCAAGGGAAAAACCTCCTGGTGGCTTCGCGGGATGGAGCGAACACCGGCATCGTATGGTTGGACGTCTTCCTTGGCCAACAGAAGCTGGGACGCGCCGCGTCGTTCTTCGCTTCGGTCAAAGCGCCCGCCAAGGCGCAGGCATGCATTTTGCCAGTGTTCTTCGGCGCCGTGGATGCTTGCGTGGTGGACGAGGTCAGTCTGAATCTGGCCAAGGAGATGAATCCTCAGTTGGGCCGGCTCAGGGTGCTCGCCCGATCCCGCCCCATGATCGAAAGCGTAATCGCCGTGCCAGCGGAACCGCATCCATACCAGAAGGAGCTGATTGACAGTATGCTTTCGCTCCACGAGGACCCGCGCGGGCGTCAACTGCTCATGGTCTTCAAGACCAATCGCCTCGTGCGAATCCAGCCGGGCGACCTCGACTCGGCGCGCGAACTCTGGCGAGACTACAACCGGCTGTCCGGTTCGGCGCCGTCTCGCCCGCTGGGTCCCGGACCGGCAACGGCGGCTGAGAGAGACCAGGCGGACCGCGGCAAGGAGAGGTACTGACCGCATGGGCCGCACGAGGAATATTACCCTGCGAATCGCGCTGCTCGGATGGATGGTCGCGCTTGGGCCGGCCGTGGCGCAGCAAAACGCTTCCGCTGGAGCCACCGGCATCGAGGCCCACCGACTCCGGCACGCGCGCCTCTATGGAGTCTCGAGCAAACAGGAACTCAACCATGTCAACCAGGACGATGCCAGCGCCGCGCTCAAAGTCTGGTTCGACCTGATGGGGCGGGAGAAAGGGTTTATCCTGGACTCCAAGGTCGACGTCGTCGACAGCGTGAGGGAGATCAGGGAGCGCCTGCAGAGCCATACCGTAGATCTTCTCGTGCTGGACGTCCCCGGGTACCTGGAGCTCGAAAGCAGCCGCCTGATCGTTCCGGTTCTGACCCATGCCCGAGGCGCACACGAAGGAGCGCTCTATTCCTATGTGTTGCTGGTCAACCCTTCCTCCGCCGCAACCACCATCGCCGGCCTGCGCGGGAAGAAAATCCTGGTGTCCTCGCGCAATGGATTAAACACTGGCGCTGTGTGGATAGACGTCCTCCTCGGCAAGGAGAAACTGGGGCGCGCCGCCTCGTTCTTCGCGTCGATCAAAGTACCCGACAAGCCGCAGGCGTGCATCTTGCCGTTGTTCTTCGGCAGCGTGGACGCTTGCGTCGTGGACGAGGTCAATCTGAGCCTGGCGAAGGAGATGAACCCTCAGTTGGGACAGCTCAGGGTGCTGGCCCGATCCCGCCCCATGATCGAAAGCGTCATCGCCATGCCTGCGGAACCGGTTCCTTTCCAGAAGGTGATGATGGACGCCATGCTTTCGCTCCACGAGAACCCGCGCGGCCGTCAACTGCTCCTGGTCTTCAAGACCGATCGCCTGGTGCCTATCCAACCGGGCGACCTCGATTCGGGGCGCGAACTCTGGCATGACTACGGCCGGCTGGCTGGTTCGGCGCCGAATCGTCCGGCGAGCTCCGCGTCGGCGCCGGCAGTGGCGGGCAACCAGGTGGATCGCGGCCAGGAAGGACACTGAAAATATGCGGGTCCCGAAGGGTATTACTCTCCGCATTACTCTGCTCGGCTGGGTGGTTACGCTCGTCACTCTCGGGGTCTTTGCCACGGTCATCGTTCCGGAGCAAAAGCGCGAATTCGCGCTGAGCCTGGAATCGAAGGCGCGTGGCGTCGCCGTTTCGATTCGAGGGGTTGCCGCGGGGGCCGCCGTCTCGGAGGACTATTCCGCCGTAGTGGACCAGGCAATGCAGGTTCTGTCCGGCGACCAGGCGATCGACTACGTGGTCATGACGAAGAACGATGGCTTCTCGATCGTGATCGACCGATCCACCTGGAAGACCGGGAAGCTCGGCGAGCGGTGGCGCCCCGCAACCCGAGCTCCGGCCAGTTCCATCGGCGTCGCGCCGCTGTTCGGCCGCCGCGTCTTCCAGTACGCCTTTCCGTTCGACTACAGCGGCATCCAGTGGGGCTGGATTCACATTGGCCTGTCGCTCGATGCCTACGACGCGAGCGTGCGGCGCACTTACAAAAGCACCGCGGCGCTCACCATTCTCTGTGGCGGCCTGAGCCTGTTGATCTCGCTCGTCTATGCCGCGCGGCTGGTTCGGCCCGTCCGCATTCTGCACGCCGCGGTGGAGAAAGTGGCTCACGGGGACCTTCACGCGCGCGCCGAAGTGCACAGCCGCGATGAGATAGAGCGCCTGGCTGGGGCGTTCAACGATATGGCGCGAACGATCCTCGGCCGGAACCAGATCCTCGAAAGCGTGAGCTTCGCCGCGAAACGGTTCCTGAGCGATGGGGACCGCGACACCGTTGTCGGGGAAGTGCTGGAAAAGGTTGGCGACGCGGCCGGGGCCAGCCGCGCCTGCGTGCTGAAGATGTGTGCGCGAGAAGGCTATCTTCGGCCCATCCCGCAGCGGGAATGGCTGTCGTCCGGCACGCCCTCCCGCCGGGAAGGTTGGGAGGATTTCCCCTGGCAGTCGGAAGCCGCCGGGCGCTGGGCCGTGCTCCTGAAAGACGGGCAGATAGTCACGGTGACGCCTTCGGGGATGGAAGAACCTCTCCAGAGGTTGATCGACCCGCGGATCAAATCGACGATCTTCGTTCCCGTCGTGGTTGCTGGCGAGTGGTGGGGGATTATCGGATTCGACGACTTCGTCCAGGAACGGGAATGGGGAGACGCCGAAAGGGACAGCTTGCGGGCGGTGGCCGACATGTTGGGCGCCTCCATTGCGAGGCACCGGGTACGAACCGCGCTGGTGGAGGCCAAAGAAACGCTCGAGCAGCGCGTGATCGAGCGAACCCGCGAGCTGCAAGAACAAATCGAGACCAAGGACCGGGCCCACGCGGAACTGGCTGCCGCGCAACAGCGGCTCATGGAACTCTCGCGCCAGGCGGGGATGGCCGAGATCGCCACCGGTGTTCTGCATAACGTGGGCAACGTACTGAATAGCGTGAATGTATCGACCTCGCTGGTGGCGGGCAAGATTCGGGAGTCGCGGGCGGACAATCTGGTCGCGCTCACCCGGATGCTGGAGCGGCACTCCGGCGACCTCCCGGAGTTCCTGGCGACCGATCCCAAGGGCCGGCGCGCGCTCCCCTACCTGGTAAAACTCGGCGAACACTTCCAGGAAGAACGCGCCAGTTTGTTGAAAGAGGTGGAATCGCTTTCCTCTCACGTCGATCACATCAAGCAGATTGTGGCCACCCAACAGAGCTATGCGAAGGTCTCCGGCCTGGTCGAGGATATCGATCTGTCCGACGTGGTGGACGACGCCCTCCGGATCCTTGAGCCTGGATTGATCCGCCACGAAATAGAGGTGGAGCGCGACTTCGACACCCTGCCGACCGTTACGGCCGATAAGCACCAGATACTCCAGATCCTGCTCAATCTCTTGCGCAACGCCAAGCAGGCGGTCAAGCAGGGCGACGGGAAGGAGCGCGCGATTCGCGTTTCGATCCGGAGGCTTGGACGCAACCGCGTCAGCCTGGCGGTACGGGACACGGGCGTGGGACTGCCGCCCGAAAACCTGACCCGGATCTTCGGGCATGGCTTCACCACCAAAGCGGACGGCCACGGCTTCGGCCTGCATTCATGCGCGATTGCAGCCGGCAAAATGGGCGGTTCGCTGCGGGCCGAGAGCGAAGGGTCCGGCCACGGAGCCACCTTTGTTCTCGAGCTCCCGCTGAAGACCGCCGGCTATATGGAGAAGGGAGTCCGACATGACGTCATCCACGCTGTTTGAGCCCAATCACAGGATCCTCGTCATCGACGACAACAAGGCGATTCACGACGATTTGCGCAAAATCCTGCTCGGCGAAGTCGACTCGCAGGAACGCCTGCAGGACGATGAAGCTTTGCTGTTTGGCGTGGAGGCGGTGCCGATCACCAAGTTCGAGATCGACTCGGCCTACCAAGGCCAGGAGGGTCTGGCGAAACTGGAACAGTCGATGGCCGAAGGCCGTCCCTACGCGCTGGCGTTTGTGGATGTCCGCATGCCGCCGGGATGGGATGGCGTGGAAACCATCGCCCACCTTTGGCGCGTGCATCCGAACCTGCAGGTGGTGGTATGCACCGCCTACTCGGACTACTCCTGGAACGACATCCAGCGCCGCCTGGGACACCAGGACAACCTGTTGATCCTCAAGAAACCGTTCGACAATATCGAGGTGATCCAGCTCGCTCACGCGCTCAGCCGGAAATGGCTGTTAAGCCGCCAGGCGGAAGCCAAAATGGCCGATCTGGACCTGATGGTGGCCGAGCGCACCGGCCAGCTGCGGCGGGCGCACGAACGGATCGAACGCGAATTTCAACAAAGGGCCAAAGCGCAGGAAGCGTTCAGGATCGTCTTCCAGGCCAGCACCATCGGCATTGCGCTGCTAGACATGAGCGGACGCTACGTGGACGTCAATCGCGCTTTTGAAACGCAGTTCGAACTCACCCGGGACCAACTTGTCGGGAAGAATCCCGCGGAACTGGACGCCGTGAGCCGGCGCGCCATGCGGGCGCTGCACGAGGAGATCGAACGAACACGAGACGCCGAGGCCCAGGAAATCGCTTACGACAGCCGGACCGGCCGGCGCACGGGTTTGCTGTGGACGCGAGAAGTCGAAATCCACGATTGCCGCCACCGGCTCTGTCTGTTACTGGATATCACCGACCGCAAGGAAATGGAAGAGGAACTACGGCGGGCGCGCCTCGCGGCCGAAGCCGCGGCCACGGCCAAGTCCGAGTTCCTGGCCAACATGAGCCATGAGATCCGCACGCCGATGAACGGGATTCTGGGGTTCACGAACCTCGCGTTGCAAACGGAGCTGGCTCCCGATCAGCGCATCTTTCTCGAAACCGTCGAGAGTTCGGCGGCGGCCTTGTTGCGGATTATCAACGACATCCTGGATTTCTCCAAAATTGAAGCCGGCCGGATGGACCTGGAATCCGAGCCGTTCTCGCTCCGCGAATGTCTGGACAATGCGGCGCGCATGGTGCTTCCAAGCGCCGGCCGGAAGCGGCTGGACTTCGTTTGGAACGTGAGTCCGGAAACCCCGGACACTCTGATTGGCGATGAAACCCGCTTGCGGCAGATACTTCTTAACCTTATGGGGAACGCGGTCAAATTCACCGCGGCGGGGTCGGTGACAACGGAAGCGGCTGCCGCGTCATTCGATGGACGCCGGGTGGAGCTAAAGTTTGCCGTCCGCGACACCGGGATCGGCATACCCATCGAGAAGCAGCGGCTGATCTTCGAGCCGTTCCGCCAGGCGGAAGGTTATATGTCGCGCAAGTACGGCGGCACGGGTCTGGGTCTGGCCATTGTGACAAGGCTCCTGGATATGGCCGGCGGGCGGATCTGGGCGCAGAGCGAAGAAGGCGTCGGGAGCACCTTTCACTTCACGGTCCCATTCCTGCTGTCGCACAAGCCACTCGCCCCTCGCAATGACTCGGGGATGCTCGACGAAGCCCCCATCTCTCCTCTTTCGATCCTGGTCGCCGAGGACAACGATGTGAGCCGGCTGCTGGTCGCGCGGTTACTCTCGAAACAGGGTCACACGGTGACCGAAGCCCGCACCGGGCTCGAAGCGCTCACCCTTTACGAACGGGAAGCGTTCGACCTGATTCTGATGGATGTTCAAATGCCGGACATGGACGGGTTTCAGGCCACTGGGGAGATCCGCCGGCGCGAGAGTGCGGCCGGGGAGCGCATTCCGATCGTTGCCCTGACCGCCCATGCGATCAAAGGAGATCGCGAGCGCTGTCTCGACGCCGGCATGGACGACTATCTCTCCAAGCCCATCCAGCCGGACGAACTGAGGGCGGCCATCCGCCGGGCCTGCAAGTCCAGCGTTCCGGCGGAGCGGGTGTGAGGACAATCCGGTGACTGCCTCTTCGGTCCTGGATATGCGCCATCGGTTGGAAGAGGAGGTTCCACCCTTCCGCCAGGCCGCCATGCAGTTGGCGCACCTCGCTGGGAACCCAACCGTGTCCATGGGGCGCATTATCACCCTGCTGCAGACCGATCCCGTGTTGACCATGGGGTTGCTGCGGGTGGCGAATTCGCCGTTGTTCGCCTCGCGCCAGGAAATCCGGGACGTCCGCCAGGCGGTAACCTATCTGGGACTGGACCTGGTTCGATCTCTGGCCGTGACAGCCGCAATGCGAGGCCTGATCGACACTCGCCCGAACCCGCTTGCCCTGGCGTTCTGGCGCCACAGCCTGGCGGCCGCCTTGACGTGCAGAAAGATGGGCGGCCTGGCAAGCGTCTCGCCCGAATCCGCCTACACGGCGGGGCTGCTTCACGATGTGGGCCAATTGGGATTGATGCGCCTGTTTCCGGAATATGCGCAGACCGTTGGCGGCGCGGTGCAGGACGGCGAGAGCCTGATCGATGCGGAGACGCGGGCCTTTGGAATCGATCACTGCCAGGCGGGGCGATGGCTGCTCTCGCAATGGCGGCTTCCGCACGAACTGCAGAGTGCGGCCGCCGGTCACGAACGCCTTTCGTCCAAGGCCACCGGCGATGGATCTCTTGTCGTCCTGGTGCATGCCGGATCGCTTGCGGCGGAGTTCATGGGGTTCGCCGTGATACCGCCCGCCCGGAACGTCGAGCCTCGGGATATCGCAGCCGTATTTGCCGAGGACCGGCGGCCGGGTCTGTTGGAAAGTTTCCCGGAGCTGGTCGAGTGGGTCCTACGGAATGTCAATGGTATCGAAATGAGCCTGTTGTGACGGCCGGAGTGGAGAGAGGGAGTCCTCCGGAGCGTACTCTTGACGCAGGGTACGGCGTCGACAAGGTCGAGAACTGTCACCGGCTCGGCAATTGCCGTCGTGCTGAAACACGTACCGGATTGCGGCATCGCCGCGGATAGCAAGGACGTTGCCTGGAACCGCAAACGGTCGTCGCGCGGAATCTGCCTGCAGGCCCCGACGCCGTCATGAACCACGGTGACCGGGCGTAAGGCCATGCCGCGGCTTCTCCAAAGCGGACTTTATGCCCGCTCGTCCACCTTCGGGTATGCTGGTCTGAGGAGAAAGCATGGAATACAGATTGTTAGGCTCGAGCGGTCTGGAAGTTTCGGTGCTGAGCTTCGGCACCATGACGCTGGGCGGTGAAGGACGGTTCGCCGCGATGGGCAGCGTGCAGGGGGAGGAGGCGCGGCGCCAGATTGAAATCTGCATCGAAGCGGGCGTAAACCTGTTCGACACGGCCGACATCTACTCGTCCGGCAAGTCGGAGGAAGTGCTCGGCCAGGCACTGGGCGCGCGCCGCAAAGACATCGTCCTGGCGACGAAAGTCTTCGCTCGGCTCGAACCCGGCGCCAACCGGGCCGGCCTCTCGCGCCGCCACATTCTGGAAGCCTGCGAAGCGAGTCTCCGCCGTCTTGGAACCGATTACATCGATCTCTACCAGGCCCACAACTTCGACTCCCTCACGCCCCTCGACGAAACCCTGCGCGCCTTCGAGGATCTGATCCGCGCCGGTAAGATCCGCTACGCCGGCTGCTCCAACTACTCGGGCTGGCAACTCCTCAAAGCCCTGTCCATCTCGGACCGGCTCGGGATTCCGCGCTATATCTCGCAGCAGATCAACTATTCGCTGCTGGCCCGCGACGCCGAGCACGAACTCGTGCCCGCCGGCATTGACCAGCGGACGGGCATCATGGTCTGGAGCCCCCTGCAATTCGGCCTCTTGTCCGGCAAATTCCGCCGCGGCCAGGCGAAGCCTTCAGAGTCGCGGCTGAACAGTCTCGACGCGCCTGGCGCCGTCGATGAGGAGCGGCTCTACCGAATCGTCGACGCCCTCGCCGAAATCGCCGCCCGGCGCGAGGTTTCCATATCCCAGGCCGCGCTGAACTGGGTCATGCGCAAACCTGGCGTGGACACCGTCATCGTCGGCGCCCGCAACGAGCCGCAACTCCGCGACAACCTCGCCGCCGCGAACTGGACCCTCACCGACGCCGAGGTGGAACGTCTCGACGATGCCGGCGCCCTCCCGCTGCCTTACCCCTACTGGCACCAGCGGAAATTCGCCGGGGATCGCAACCCGCCGCCGAAACACGTCCGGTAACGTTCGCCCGGAATTGCGGGTATGCGTCCTGGATGGCGGGACGAGCGAGTCTTCATGACCGGTCCACCGACTGAAACGCCCCGTCTCCGGCGCGCCCTGGGATTGTGGGACCTGATTCTTTATGGCGTGATCGTGATCCAGCCGACGGCGCCCATGTCGGTCTTCGGCGTGCTGAGCGATCGCGGGCGGGGTCACGTGGCGACCACGATTGTCATCGCCATGGTGGCTATGTTGTTCACCGCCATCAGCTACGGACGAATGGCACGCGCATACCCCAGCGCGGGTTCGGCTTTTACCTACGTGGGCCGGGAGATTAGCCCCGCGCTGGGATACGTGACGGGCTGGAGCATGGTGATGGACTACATGCTCAATCCCATGATCTGCATCGTTTGGGTGAGCCGGCAGGCGCATGTTTTCGCGCCCGGCGTGCCTTACTGGGGCTGGGCGATTCTGTTCGCGCTGTTGTTTACGGGACTGAATATTCAGGGTATCCGCGCCTCCGCGAAATGGAACGCGGGGCTTGCGGCCGGAATGGGAGTGGTGGTCGCGATGTTTCTCGTGTGCGCGGCCCGCTACATTTTCGGGCACCCGCACGGCGGCGCGGGCTTCTTCACGCGGCCATTTTTCGACCCGGCAACCTTCAACTCCGGGGCCGTGCTGGGTGGCACTTCCATCGCGGTCCTGACCTACATTGGATTCGACGGCATCTCCACCCTGTCGGAGGAAGCCGAGAACCCGCGCCGCAACATCCTGCTGGCGACGGTGCTCACCTGCGTCGCAATCGGCCTGCTTTCCACGGCGGAAGTGTACGCGGCACAACTGGCGTGGCCGGCGTCGCAACCGTTCCCGGACGAGACCACGGCGTTCGTCTACGTCGCCGGGCGGACTTGGGCGCCCCTGTTTGCGGTTGTCGGATTCACGCTGGTGCTGGCCAATTTCGGTTCCGGGATAGGTGCCCAGCTCGGCGCCGCCCGGCTGCTGTTCGGCATGGGGCGAAGCAATGCCCTGCCCAAATCGTTTTTCGGCGCCATCGAGCCCAAGCGGCGCATTCCCCGCAACAACGTGGTGTTCGTGGGTGTCGTCGCCTTGATCGGCGCATTTATCGTGGATTTCGACCTGGGCGCGCAGATGCTGAACTTCGGGGCCCTGATTGCGTTCATGGGCGTGAATGGCGCGGCCTTCGTGCGTTACTACCTCCGCGAGAAAGAAAAGAAATTGCGGAACCTGGTTCCTCCGTTGCTGGGATTCGCGGTGTGCCTGCTGCTCTGGCTGAACCTCAGCCGCACCGCGCTGATCGCCGGCAGTATCTGGATGGCCGCGGGGATCGCTTACGGAGCGTGGAAGACCCGGGGCTTCCGGGGCGACCTGGTGAATTTCGATATCCCCGCCGATGAGCAGGCGTAAGATCGCTTGACACTTGCAATCGCGTGCCCATGGCGTGCCTACGCCTCCGGGTCTAGGATGCCCGTTTGTAGCGCGAGACGCTGATTTCGTCCTGTCGTACCTGAGACAGATCGTAGTTGGCCTAGAGGCGTACCCACATATCGGGACTGGGCCCGAACGCCTTCGACAAACGGACGGCCATCTCCGCCGATATGCCGGCCTTTTCGTTGACCAGGTTGTTGATGGTCTGGCGCGCAACGCCAAGCACCCGGGCGGCCTCGGTGACGGTCAAGCCAAGTGATTCCAGGAAGTCCTGTCGGACAATGCGGCCAGGGTGCGGGTGATTCTTCATCGGCATATTCGCTCCTCTAGTGGTAATCGCCTGAGACCCTTGTGACGGAAACCCACGATCACGGGTCTAAATTGTACAGTGACACGTGTCACGGTACAACAGGAAACGGCGGATCGCGCGTTTGGTGGAGGCTGCCGTCATTCGCGGATCCGGCGTGCCCGAAACAACTCCTGCGTGGCTGGCGTACGCCCGCGTATCCGGTATCCAGCCACGCCGCGTCGGCCTTTTCTTTTCCTCCTATTGCCTCAACTCCCAGCCTCAGGCCGCCTTAACCTCCATCTCTCGCCGAAGTTCGCTCATCCTACCAATCGCCCGAGCCAAACCCGGCCTCCGCCGGTCCAAGCGCATACTCCTGACCCCAGAACCGACCGACGAAGCTGCCCCCCTCCACCCGAATGAACGTTTTTCCGCTCAGGCGTACCACGATCGCCCGGATATTCAGCCCATGCACTTCGGCGAATTTCCGAGGCCCGAGCCGGTGATAGGAGTCGTACCCGGTGCGGAGGTGCCTTCGGCACAGAGGAATGGCGGAGAAATCCGATGACTTCTGGCTCACGCCGTGAGGGCCGTCCCGCGAGCGGGAGGAATACTATTGGGCGGTACGTTCCCGGAGCTTCGTTTCCACCCAAGCGCGCAACTCGCGCAGTAAAGTACGTGTAGCAGCGCGTGACCAGCCTGCGCCGCAAGAGCCATTAAAGCGCCGATTTCGTGCGTTTTTCGAAAACGGACTCCAAGGTCGGAAAGAAGGGCCTTCAAGATCTTCTCTGCGGCTTGCTGACAATGGAACCCGATAATCTCGTCGCTGACCTGGTCGGATGTCAGCACCTGGTCGAGCAGAGCTTCATCCTGGGCAGCCTTGTGTAGCAGCAACAGGGCCTGCTCACGCCGCTTCATAGAGGACCTTACCTTCGGTGGCCGCCTCGAAATACACATTCCCCGGTGTATCGCACCAGTAATTGAACTTCTCTGCGCTGACCACGAGCAAGTCCACGGGGATGTCAAAAGAGCGCAGCAAGCGACTCAGTCGTACCATCTCCCCGACACGATCCGAAACGCCCTCCTCGACCACCATGACGTCGAGGTCACTGTCTTCACCCGCGTCACCGCGTGCCTGAGAACCGAACATGATGATGCGGTTGGGCTTGGCGGCCGCAACGAGCAAGTCTGTCAGCCGCCTGATAGTCGCGGCGTCAATGGTGAGCATTTCTTGGCGCAAAATAACTCCTCTCGTCAGTTTCGCACAAGCGGCCGTGTCAGGTTCCGAGCCCTTAGACTGCGCGTAGACCCGCCTCCGCTGTCGGGTGAGCCGCAGCATGTCCTGCACGGCGCCGAGGCGTGCGTGGCTGGAGCACGTAATCGGAATTCCGTATCCAGCCACATCGTGTCGGCCTCTCCTGTCCGGCCTACGGCCTCCGAATCGGAGCCTCAGGCCGCTTCTGCCTCCCTCTCACGCCGAAGTTGGCTCATCCTCCTAATCGCCCAAGCCAACCCTGTGGCCGTCGATCCAAGTTGATACTCCTGATCTCCAACCCGGCCGATGAAGCTACCCCCTTCCACCCGAATGAACGGTTTCCCGCTCAGGCGCGCGACGATCGCCCGGAGATTCAGCTGGTGCACTGCGGCGAATTTCCGAGGCCCTAGTTTGTGATAGGAGTCGTCCCCGGTACGGTGGTGCCTTGCGCACAGAGGAATGGCGGACAGATCGGATGACTTCTGGCTCAGCCCATGAGGTTCGGTATGGGCCGCCTCGACCGCGCAAGTCGTGCGGCAGACCAAGCAGGGGAGGCTGCGGATCCACCGCAGGTACGGCGGATTGCGGATTAGTTTCAGCATCAGCTCCTCCTCAGCGAGTGCCGCCCGCTGGCCAGGCCGGCTCCGGGGACGTCCGCGCCACCATCGATCGCAGCCTTGCTCGAGCGCTTCTCTATGGTGACCTCGGGACCCCTCACTTGCCCCAGAACCGCCACGCGCTGCTCGATGTCCAGCCCATCCAGCAGTTGCTCCCACGTCACCGCCGGCAGCTTCAGCGTCAGCGTCTTGTATTCCGAAGGGACGGCCGACTCGTCAGTCACCTCCACCGAGGGCGGACATGCGCGCAGACTGAAGGTGGTGGTCTTCCCTTCCAGCGCGCGGTACTCACCCTTGCTATCGGTTCCGAGGCTCTCGATGGTCCCGATCACATACTCCTCCAGCCGCGCAAGCGTGCGTTCGCAAAGCGATCTGCGCTGCCGGAGACGGTCGATCTCGAATCTGGCGAAGTCGATCTGCTGCTCCAGATGCGCCAGGAATTGGCCGACGCGGTCGCATTTCTCGACGGCTGCGGTCAGGGCGGTCTGGAACTCCGCGCGGAACTCCTGCTCCTGCTCCTGCTCCGGAGAAACCATTTCCGCGGTTTCGATCAGGCACGCGAGTTGATCTTCGATCACATGCAGCGGCGCCGCCGTCACCGCAGGCGAGGGAACTACAGCCAGGACTGCCATCACGCCACCTCCGGTTGTGCGGCAATCCGCGCCAGACGCCGGTAGCATTCGAGCGCCTTACTAGCCAATTGGAACTGACCGGGGTTTTCGACGCCGGCGAGTTTAAGTTCTTCCAAATAGCGGACCTCTCCCACCTGTTCCCGCACCTGCTCGAACAGCCGGCGCATCTCACCGAAGTTCTTCCAGGGCTTCACGGCCCCATCGGGCTCCGCTGAGGCTGGCGGTTTCGGCCGCAGTTCCGCCAGCTTGCGGTCGCGGACGTGCTCTTGCGCCTCCCGCGTTCCCGGCGGATTCGGACCGGTTTCGACGTTCCGCCCTAAGGGATCGGCATCTTCCACGTCCTGGGTGAAGAACTCCGAGGCGCTCGTCGCAATCAGCGTGGCGGCCACCAGCGCCCGCCTCTGCGCCATTTTTTGTATGGTGTTGACCACATCCGCCACATCACGGCGGGTACGTCTTTCTGGAAGTCCGCCCGTGTCCTGCGTGTGGCACGATGCTGTGCGCGTGCTGCGATCAGTTCCACTGCGACGGGTGCGGCCAGACGTTCTGCATCCACCACCTGGTGTCGGTAGCGGAGGGAACCAAAGCGCCATTGCACTGCTGTGGGCCCTGCGCCGCCGAATGTGAACCGCTCGAGTTATCCACGCGGATACCCCCGCGGTCCGAAAGCCTGGCGCCCTCGCACCATTCACTTGTCATTTGTCTTCGTCATATTCGACCGGAAGACGTTCAAAGAGCGTGTCGCAGGTGGGGCAGGAGGTGGAGTCGAATTGCTTTCTCATGTAATTTACTATAGCTTAGCGCTAAGCTATTTGCAAGAACAATTTTGAAATCATTTGGAAGAATCTCGACTTAGCGGTAAGCTAATACTGATGGCGAAGAAGAAGAATCCGGCGGCGGTCGCCTTGGGTCGGAAAGGTGGTAAAGCACGCAGTCAGAGCCTCACTCCCGAGCAACGCAGCGAGATTGCCCGACTAGCGGGCAAGGCTGGCGGGCGCGGGCGGAAGAAGGATTAGATCCTCGTAGCCTTCGCCCTGTACCGCCCGCTGGAATCCCAGATCTCCGCGGGCCTTACGCCAGAATTGGTCTGGAAGCAACGGGCGCGGATTGGGCTACACTCCCGGACGTTGTGAACTGAGCCATTGCCCTTGAGAATCGCCTTTGGGTACACATTGAAAAGGAATCCCACACGTCCGCTGACAAGGGTCGGGGATGAAACGGCGGAATCGGTTAGCTCGTCGGCCGTCCGCTGGTTCCGGCGGACACGGCATCGTCGGTGATCAAACCATATTGACTTAACGGCCATTATAAGGTACCTTAAATCTTGTAAGGTCTACTATAGAGGACGTTAAATAAATGCAAGCTCAGTCAGCACGGCTCGTCCCGATACCGGTTGCCCGTGCCCTCCGAAAGCTGGGCCACGACATTCGTGACGCCCGGCGACGGCGACGCATACCCGTCGCGATCCTTGCCCAGCGGGCCTCTATGAGCAGGATGACCTTAAACAGGGTCGAAAAGGGCGATCCACGCGTTTCTTTCGGCGCCTATGCCATCGTCCTGTTCTCCCTGGGAATGCTGGAGCGGCTGGCGGATGTGGCCGATCCCAGGCACGACGCGGTGGGACGTGAACTTGAGGAAGAGCACCTGCCCGAACGTATCCGGCTCTCCCGCCGGCAAAAGCCCTCAAAGCCAAAGGGCAAGGGTGGGGAGTAATGGACAGGGAAGTCCTCGTATACGTAGACTTGCAAGGTGCGCCCTACCTCGCGGGGTGGCTGTGGGCGCACATGCGCAAGGATCGGGAGAGCGCCACCTTTGAATACGACAAGAGCTGGCTTACTCATCCCGAGCGCTTCTTTCTCGAACCGGCATTGAAGCTCGGACCGGGTGCTTTTCACGCGCCGTCCGACAAACTGCTATTCGGCGCCATCGGCGACTCGGCTCCCGATAGATGGGGGCGGGCATTGATGCGTCGCGCTGAGCGACGGCGTGCGAAGCGCGAGGGACAGACGCCGCGGACCGTCACGGAAATCGACTACCTGTTGATGGTGGATGACGAAGCCCGGCAGGGCGCGCTTCGGTTTGCCGAGCGGGAAGGGGGGCCATTTCTAGCGGAGCAAGGGCCCACGAAGATTCCGCCGCTGATCGAACTGCCTCAACTTCTCGTAGCCGCGGAGCATGTTTTGAGTGATACGGATAGTGACGAGGATATGCGCTTACTCCTCGCACCCGGCTCATCGCTCGGGGGTGCTCGTCCGAAAGCCTCGGTCCGTGACCGCGACGGCCATCTGACGATTGCCAAGTTTCCGAACCAGGGAGACGAGGTGAACACCGTCTTGTGGGAAGCCGTGGCCCTGACGCTCGCGGCCAAGGCGGGTATCCCGGTTGCTGCATGGCGGCTTGAAACCGTCGTCAACAAGCCGATTCTTTTGCTGCGTCGTTTTGATCGCGAGCATGAGACGCGCCTGCCGTTCCTCTCCGCCATGAGCATGCTCGACGCGAAAGACAACGAGTCCCGCAGCTATCTGGAAATCGCCGATATCCTCCGTCAGCACGGCGCAGCCCCGAAACAGGACATGCACGCGTTGTGGCGGCGGATTGTGTTCAGCATCCTGATTTCAAACACGGACGACCATCTGCGCAACCACGGCTTTTTATGGGCCGGACCTGCCGGATGGAGGCTGTCTCCGGCCTATGATCTCAATCCGGTGCCAAGCGACATTAAGCCGCGCGTCCTGACCACCGCCATCGATCTTGACGACGGCACCGCTTCGCTCCAATTGGCATTCGACGTCGCATCGTATTTCGAGCTGACTGCGGAAGAAGCGCGGGAGATCGCCGCGCAGGTAGGGAAGGCGGTTGCCGGCTGGCGCAAGATAGCACTGAAGCTGGGGCTCACCTCAGGCGAAGTCGACCGCATGGCATCGGCTTTCGAGCATGAAGACCTGAAGGCCGCGCGAGTTCCTTTTCGCATTCGAAACGGATGAACAGTCGATTCAAAAACCGGGTCAAAAGTGCGCGATTAAGCAGGTTACTTGGCTCAATTGCCGGGCGAACTTGCAATTGCACTGGCGATCGAAGTTTTCTCGG